>ERZ791607.149-NODE-149-length-71963-cov-15.448823_pt1 | contig 71963 bp, 50 predicted proteins | sample MGYA00509964_ERZ791607 | MGnify/ENA primary metagenome ERZ791607 (study PRJEB30046, sample SAMN00791907) | human gut metagenome | study: EMG produced TPA metagenomics assembly of the A metagenome-wide association study of gut microbiota in type 2...
ACCCTGCCAACAAACGCCGTTTGGACATCATCGTAGTAGGAACCGGACTTGCCGGTGCTTCCGCTGCCGCTTCTCTCGGTGAAATGGGTTTCAGAGTATTTAATTTCTGCATCCAAGACTCTCCGCGTCGTGCGCACTCTATTGCTGCACAAGGTGGTATCAATGCAGCAAAGAATTATCAAAACGACGGTGACTCCGTTTACCGTTTGTTCTACGATACAGTAAAGGGTGGTGACTATCGTGCCCGCGAAGCTAACGTTTATCGTCTGGCTGAGGTATCAAACGCTATCATCGACCAATGCGTTGCACAAGGTGTTCCTTTCGCTCGCGAATACGGTGGCTTGCTCGACAACCGTTCTTTCGGTGGCGCACAGGTTTCACGTACATTCTACGCTAAAGGTCAGACAGGCCAACAACTGTTGTTGGGTGCATACTCCGCACTGAGCCGCCAGGTAAACGTAGGTACTGTAAAACTGTTTACACGCTATGAAATGCAGGACGTTGTTCTCGTGGAGGGACGTGCCCGCGGTATCATTGCAAAGAACCTTGTAACCGGTAAGTTGGAACGCTTTGCAGCCCATGCAGTAGTTATCGCTACCGGTGGTTATGGAAACGCATATTTCCTTTCTACCAACGCCATGACTTGTAACTGTACGGCAGCTATTTCCTGCTACCGCAAGGGTGCATGGATGGCTAACCCCGCTTACGTACAGATTCACCCGACATGTATCCCCGTTCATGGCGACAAGCAGTCTAAGCTGACTTTGATGTCTGAATCACTGCGTAACGACGGTCGCATCTGGGTTCCGAAGAAACTGGAAGATGCCAAGAAACTGCAAGAAGGCACTCTACAAGGAAAAGATATTCCTGAGGAAGACCGCGACTACTACTTGGAACGCCGTTATCCGGCATTCGGTAACCTCGTTCCGCGCGACGTTGCCAGCCGCGCCGCCAAAGAACGTTGTGACAAAGGCTTCGGCGTAAACAATACCGGCCTGGCCGTATTCCTCGACTTTAGCGATGCAATCAACCGTCTGGGCAAGGATGTTGTGGCTCAACGCTACGGTAACCTTTTCGATATGTATGAAGAAATCACCGACGTAAGCCCCTATGAGAACCCGATGATGATTTACCCTGCCATCCACTACACAATGGGCGGTATCTGGGTTGACTACGAACTGCAGACTTCTATCAAGGGCTTGTTCGCTATCGGTGAATGTAACTTCTCCGACCATGGCGCCAACCGCCTCGGTGCTTCCGCATTGATGCAAGGTCTGGCCGACGGTTATTTCGTATTGCCTTACACTATTCAGAACTATCTGGCTGACCAGATTACCGTTCCCCGCTTCTCTACCGACCTGCCTGAATTTGCAGCTGCAGAGAAAGCCATCCAGGAGAAGATTGACTGGATGATGAACATCAAGGGTAAGAAGTCCGTAGACTCTATCCACAAGGAACTGGGCCACGTTATGTGGGAATACGTCGGTATGGGACGTACAGCCGAAGGATTGAAAGAAGGATTGAAGAAAATGAAAGAAATCCGTAAGGAATTCGAAACCAACCTCTTCATCCCCGGCGACAAAGAAGGCATGAACGTAGAGCTCGACAAGGCTATCCGTCTGTACGACTTCATAACAATGGGCGAACTGGTGGCATACGATGCCCTGAACCGCGATGAAAGCTGTGGTGGCCACTTCCGCGAAGAATACCAGACAGAAGAAGGCGAAGCTAAACGTGATGACGAAAACTTCTTCTACGTTGCTTGCTGGGAATACCAAGGCTCCGATGAAAAGGCTCCGGTATTGCTGAAAGAACCGCTGGTTTACGAAGCAATCAAGGTACAGACTCGTAACTATAAGAGCTAATCGGGAAGTTGAACATTTAAAGAATTAAAGAAAATGGATAAAAATATATCATTTACGCTCAAGGTATGGCGCCAGAAGGGTCCGAAAGCAAAAGGCGCTTTTGAAACATACCAAATGAAAGATATCCCGGGCGATACTTCATTCCTCGAAATGCTGGATATTCTGAACGAACAGCTCATTAGTGAAGGTAAAGAGCCGGTTGTATTCGACCATGATTGCCGCGAAGGTATCTGCGGTATGTGTTCTCTCTACATTAACGGACATCCACATGGCCCTGCAACAGGTGCCACTACTTGCCAAATCTATATGCGTCGTTTCAACGACGGTGACACGATCACCGTAGAACCTTGGCGCTCTGCCGGCTTCCCGGTAATCAAGGACTTGATGGTGGACCGTACGGCATACGACAAAATTATGCAAGCCGGTGGTTACGTAAGTGTACGCACCGGTGCTCCTCAGGACGCCAATGCCATCCTGATCCCGAAGCCCATCGCTGACGAAGCTATGGATGCCGCTTCTTGCATCGGCTGTGGCGCCTGTGTAGCTGCTTGTAAGAATGGTTCTGCCATGCTGTTCGTTTCTGCTAAGGTAAGCCAGCTGAATCTGTTGCCCCAAGGCAAACCGGAAGCATTACGTCGTGCCAAAGCCATGTTGAGCAAAATGGATGAACTCGGTTTCGGTAACTGTACAAATACTCGTGCTTGTGAAGCTGAATGTCCGAAGAACATTTCCATCAGCAATATTGCACGTCTGAACCGCGACTTCATCATCGCAAAACTGAAAGACTAACCGTACTTTCTACATCTTAGACAATATAGGATACGGCTTCGGATAAACCTCTGGGCAAGCTCAAGTTTATCACTTTGCTTTCACTATATTTGATTAATATCACAAAGAACTCTTCTGTCGGGAAACTGGTAGAAGAGTTCTTTATTACATAGAAACTACTGAAGCTGAGAAAAGGCTGTCCCAAAGGATTATCATATCGTCAGCATATATCCCCCATTGAAATCAGGATGTCAATCGTGTGCGAAAACAGTGAATAACATTAAAAGATAATTAAAAGAAATTCCGAAAAAGAGTAAACATTTGGAAGATATACAAAGAAACCATACATTTGTCATGTGATTTTTTTCATAGTATTAGATTTAAGGTTAACAAAGGTTGGAGTACAGCGGTACTCCTTTTTTTATGCCAATAAATGATATACTCCTCCAACCAACGTTTTCACCACTCCTTTCATTTCCAGTTCAAAGAGCAAGGCACTCATGCGGTTTACGGGAATATCCGCCTCCACCACAAGTGTATTGATATGCAAGTCACCCTGGCGGACCAATATATGTACCACAGCCTCTTCCTCTTCCGTCAACTCCGGAAACAAACTTCGCTGGATACCCTCTGCCTTAACCGGCGGTTCCGTATCAGTCCAACCCATCATTTTCACAAACTCCCCTGCACTTTGCACAAGCGCCGCCTTATTATCCCGTATCAACTGATTGCAACCGATAGAAGCCGTATCCGTCACTCGTCCGGGTATGGCAAAGCAATCGCGATGATAACCATCAGCTAAATCGGCTGTAATCAAAGAACCTCCTTTAGCAGCAGACTCCACTACAATCGTTGCATCACACATTCCGGCCACAATACGGTTACGGCTGACAAAATTATGTTTATCCGGATTAGTTTCGGTGAGAAACTCCGTAAGCAGCCCGCCATTTGCCAACATATCAACAGCCGTTTTGCGATGAAGCGAGGGGTAAATGCGGTCCAAGCCATGAGCCAAGACGGCGACAGTGGAAATATCATTGGCCAAAGCCGCACGATGCGCATGAATATCAATGCCATAAGCAAGTCCGCTCACCACCAGCACATCAGGAAGAAGCGCGGACAAATCGTGCAGGAAGTCCGCACAAAACAGCTTACCGTATTCCGTAGCACGACGCGTACCTACCATATTGATGACATGCAAACGATTAAGATCGACATTCCCTTTAAAGAACAGGACAACCGGAGCATCTTCACATTCACGCAGCCGGGAAGGATAGGCCTCATCCTGCAAGGTAAGGCAAGTCAGGCGATTCTTTTCCACAAACCCCATTTCGCGTTCGGCACGAATAAAAGCGGCAGGACAGTCAAGAGCAGTAACTATGGAGGGATTTACACCGGGCAGGAGTTTCGGCAACTCTTTACGCTGTCCGAAAACGTTGACGGCACTTCCCGCACCGTCTATTAAACGCTTTGCCCCGATATGTCCTATACCGGGGCAAAGCGTAAGAGCTATACTACAAAGGCGTTCGTCGTTATTCATGGTCGAGGTAAGAGGCAAAGACGTTATCGAATAATTCGCTGTCGCTTAAACGTCCGTTAACCACACATACCGTTTCAACCACCGCCTTAATGGCTACTTTATTATCACTCTCTCTGAAAATATCCTGATAAAACACATATTTGATGCCTTCTTTCTTCATAGCCAGCTTCGACACAAATTCGTCACCGCTTTTCAACGGTGTCTTGAAAGCCATATTGATACGTGCCACTACCGGATCCACACCCTGTTCATGCAGCGCGGCAAAGCTGACACCCGTACTTAACAGGAACTCATGCCGCGTATGCTCCAGATAATGCTGATAGTTGGCATTGTTGACAATGCCTTGCAGGTCACACTCATAGTCGCGGACCTTCATTTTCAGTTCATAAATATAATTCATTTTGATATTTACGGTTTATTCCTACGTGATAACACGTCTTTTATCTCTGACACATAGATATATTGACAATCGACGATCGGGCAATCAGCCGCGTTTGTTTTCTATATCCAAACCTTTGAACTTCTTCAGTTCCTCCACAGAAACCAGCTTGTAGAGTTTGTCACTGGGACGTATTTTATCCGCTTTCATCGAGAAATGCTGCCCTTTCCTAACAGTCTGCACAGGCTTCAAATCCACGCGTGCTTCTTCCAGGGTAGTAAAGACAGCCCCTGTCGTGGGCCCAGTTATCAACAGTTTGTCACCCACGTTGACTTCGGCGGCTTCCACCAGAAACTCCGCCACACCGATATTCGAGAAATAGCGAATCCCTTTACCCACATAGATTTTGCGTTCCGTAGCGGCCGAGCCATAATTCCGGGTCCATTCGCCCAAACGTTGTCCCAAATAATAGCCATCCCAAAATCCGCGGTTAAAGACGGTTTTCAAACGTTCATCCCAGACAGCTATCTTTTCATCGGTGAATGTACCTTCCACGTACGAACGGATGGCTTCTTTATAGCATTCCACTACGGTACGTACATACTCAGGACCGCGGGCACGCCCTTCAATCTTGAACACGCGCACACCGGCATCCAGCATCTTGTTCATAAAATGGATAGTCTTCAAGTCCTTAGGCGACATGATATATTGGTTGTCAATATCGAGTTCTACATCCGTCTCCTTGTCGCGTACCGTATAGGAACGGCGACACACCTGCATACAGGCTCCCCGGTTGGCAGAATGGTTCATCTCGTGCAACGAAAGATAACACTTGCCCGATACCGCCATGCACAAAGCGCCATGGCAGAACATTTCGATGCGTATCTGCTCACCACCCGGTCCGCAGATATTCTCTTCGCGAATATGGCGGTAAATCTCTGCCACCTGTTCCAAGTTCAACTCACGCGCCAGCACCACTACATCAGCAAACTGTGCATAAAAGCGCAAAGCCTCCACATTCGAAATATTCAGTTGTGTGGACAAATGCACCTCCTGCCCTATCTGCCGGGCATAACTCATCACAGCCACATCCGCTGCAATCACAGCCGAAATACCGGCGGCTTTTGCCGCATCCACAATGGTGCGCATCAGAGGAATATCATTATCATATATAATGGTATTTACCGTAAGATAACTTTTCATACCATGCTCATCACAGGTCTGAGCAATCTCCCGCAAATCGTCAATAGTAAAGGTATTGGCGGAACGGGCACGCATATTCAGGTTCTCTATACCGAAGTAAATAGAGTCCGCACCCGCCTGAATGGCTGCGGCAAGAGACTCGCGTGAACCTACCGGCGCCATTATTTCAAAATCAGTGATAGAGGACATAACAAATCTATTTGTATTATTACATTCGTACCTTATTTTTCGCAAAGGTAGCCTTTTTTCCGTATTTTTGCAGCCAAATCCCGTTAGATTATGAAGATTCAAAATATAGACCTCGGCAAGTACCCTGTATTGCTTGCCCCTATGGAAGACGTGACCGACCCGGCTTTCCGCCTGATGTGCAAAAACTTCGGAGCAGACATGGTATATACCGAGTTTGTATCAAGCGACGCACTGATACGTTCCGTCAGTAAGACCGAACAGAAGCTGAAAATCAGTGACGAGGAGCGTCCCGTAGCCATACAGATATACGGTAAAGATACGGACACGATGGTGGAAGCTGCACGAATTGTAGAACAAGCACATCCGGATATTCTGGACATCAACTTCGGATGTCCGGTGAAGCGTGTAGCCGGCAAAGGGGCAGGAGCCGGAATGTTACAGAACATTCCCAAAATGCTCGAAATAACCCGCTCCGTAGTGGATGCCGTAAAAATACCGGTCACCGTAAAGACCCGTCTCGGTTGGGATGCCAGTAACAAGATTATCGTGGACCTGGCAGAGCAACTGCAAGACTGTGGCATTGCCGCCCTTACCATTCATGGCCGTACCCGCGCCCAAATGTACACCGGCGAAGCGGACTGGACGCTGATTGGCGAAGTCAGGAACAATCCCCGCATGCATATCCCCATCATCGGCAACGGCGACATCACCACCCCTCAAAGAGCCAAAGAGTGTTTTGACCGTTACGGAGTGGACGCTATCATGATAGGCCGCGCCAGCTTCGGCCGTCCTTGGATATTCAAGGAAGTGAAACATTATCTGGAGACAGGCGAGGAAATGCCGCCCCTCAGCTCCGAATGGAAGCTGAACGTGCTCCGGCAAGAAGTGGAAGACAGCGTAAAACTGCTGGACGAACGAAGAGGCATTCTGCATGTACGCCGCCATTTGGCGGCAAGCCCGCTATTCAAGGGTATTCCCAACTTCCGGGATACACGCATTGCCATGCTACGTGCAGAAACGAAAGAAGAACTATATCGCATCTTTAACGAAATAGCAAAATTGAACATCACCTGAACATCGGCTGCGCAAACCATCGCTTGAACATCCATGTAACCACCACATAGAGAACGATGGCAGAGAAAAAGCCCACAATGGCATCAATCAGGTAATGAGCCTGAATATACACCGTAGCCCCACACAGCAACAAATAGAAAGGAAGCAGTCCGGCAAACAAACGCTTGCTACCCCGCCATGCCATAATCATCAGGATGGTGGACATGCCGACATGCGAGCTGGGAAAAGCCGCCGTCGGGCGCTCACCCACTTGTTGCGAACTCTCCACCAAATTATAGAAGAAACCATGTTCGTATCCCGGTCCGGGAAGCAACTCCTGATTATGGTTGAAATAATCACCGATAGAAGGAAATACTCCTCTTGCTACATTCTCCTCGCCAATGGCCGGAAAATAAAACTGTGGTCCTGCCACCGGCACGAAGATATAAAACAGATAATAAATAAAGAAGGCAGTGACTATGACAAACGAGACTTTCTCAAAAAGCTCAAAACGATAGAGGAAATACCACACCACCACCAAAAGGATCATCGGATAGTAGAAGAAGTAACCCATATTGAACGGTTCACTGACCCACATCTGCGGGAAGCGCAAACAGAACCATACGGCAGGCTGTCCGCCGAATACCCATTGCTCGGCTGAGGCGAAGACATGGTCGAGATTGGGAAAGATGCGGTTGAACTCAAATGTGTCGGGATACCAGTAAGAAAGCAGCGACATCTGGATAGCTATACGGATAAAAGCAGAAAACTTACAAGGCGCAAGCCGGTAAAGATACATCAGTAGAAACGTCATACCCGCAATCACGACGCGATCGACAAGCATCTGCACCGGATGATCCATTTCTTGGAAAAGAAACAGTATGAGAATGGAAGTCAACAGATTATATATCAGCGTGATCTTCTCTACCGCAAAAAGCCCTTTACGGGTTTCTACTCTCTTGAATAAGTCTAAAGCCATCCTTTATCTTTATACCAGGCAATCGTTTCCTTCACTCCCCGTTCCAGATCGTATTCGGGACTATAACCCAATTCCTTGACAGCCGGAGTTATATCGCATTGCCAGTTGCGTTGTTTCATTATTCTATACTTGTCCGAATTGAGCGTACTGGTAGTATTCCGACATTTCGCCCAATATTCAGCGAGCAAAGATACAACTTTCAATATAATTAACGGACATCTCAGACGAATTACAAACGGATTTCCCAATTCTTTCCGTATCAAGTCAGAAAAAGCGCGGCTCTGATACACCTTGCCATCTGCCAGGAAATAAGCGCGACGGGATATTTGCTTCTCGATTCCAAGGAACACAGCCTGCACAATATCTTTGACATAGACAAACGTCAAATCCTGCCGGCGGAAGCCCACTGAGAAGTCGGTGTGTTGCCGGATGGACTTTGCCACCAGAAAATAATCCTTCTCACGCGGCCCATAGACACCCGTAGGACGGTAAATGACGTACGGGAAATCAGGCATGCTTTGCAGGTAAGCCTCTGCCTTCAACTTACTAAGGCCATAAGCCGTATTGGGCAACGGAGTATCCTCTTCCCTTATCGGAGTATATGACTTTTCGTGTACCGGCCCGAACACACTTAGCGTACTGATAAAAATAAACTGTCCGGGAATCATATCCAAGTTTCGCAACGTATCCGCAAAATTTCTGGTTTGCAAATAATTCACCCGGTCGAAATCGTTCTTGTCCACGCACTTTGTCGCCCCGGCGCAATGGATGATGTAATCGAACTTGCCATTGGCTTCCTTATGGGCGGACAACTGTGCACAAAGCACATCGGAATGAGCAAAGTCGAGTTCAAGAAAATGTATCCTGCTATCTTGCAAATACTCCCGGCTGCTGGACGAACGAATACCCGCCCATACGTCGAATCCGCGCTTCAGCGCTTCTTCCACAATGAAACTTCCGATAAAACCGCTTGCTCCTGTAACTAAAACTGACTTCACGTTATTAATTATGAATTATGAATTATTTTCTTTACCGGCTCCACATGAATGCCGACATGGGTTCCCCTGCCAAAGTGCTCTTTCAAGGTGCTTTCAATGGCTGTCGCCGTACGGTGCGCCTCCTCCAATGTAATGTTGCCATCCATGCGCACATGCACTTCTATCGCATAATAGCTGCCTATACGGCGGGTACGCAGATGGTGCGGCGAACTCACTCCGGGAAAAGAAAGGATGATTTTCTGTATCTCACTTTCCACATCGGCAGGCAATGACTTCTCCAACAGCTCGTCTACGCAAGGAACCAATAACTTTATGGCCACCTTCATGATGAAGAAACTGACAACAACAGCCGCTATCGGATCGAGTACCCGCCAATGATTTCCCAAAAGAATAGCTCCGCCGATGCCGACAGCGGTTCCTATGGAAGAAAGGGCGTCACTGCGATGATGCCACGCGTTGGCCACCACCGCCTGGGAATTCAGCTTCTTCCCCTTGAACACCGTATAGCGGTAAAGCGCTTCCTTAAAAACTATGGAAACCAGCGCCGCTATCAATGCCAGCATCCCCGGTTCCTGCAAAGAACCTCCATGCAGAAAATGATAAATGGATGAAGCGCCGTTCCACAAAATCCCAAAACCGACAAAAAGTAATACAATACCGATAATGGCTGTTGCCAATGTCTCATATTTACCATGTCCGTAATCGTGCCCCTCATCTTCCGGTTTGGAAGAGATGCGCACGAAAACAATGACAATGATGTCTGTCACAAAGTCCGACAACGAGTGGACGGCATCGGCCAGCATTGCGGCACTATGCCCCACAATTCCCGCAAAGAACTTAAATAGAAGCAACAGGAAGTTCACCCCGCTTCCCACAACCGTTACGTGGTAAATTCCTTTTTCTCTTACAGCATCTTCTTTATCCATAGATTGTACTTCCATTTTACTTTTTCTAAGTTGTTGCAAATATAGTACATAAATCCATTATGGACGGCCGTTCCGTTATAATTTTCAGTAAGACAGGAAGATTTTGAAGCCGGAGTGAACGAGTGAATACATTTATTTGTTTACTTTGCAAGAAAGATAAAAAGATATCAGATTATGGCTAAGACAAAAAAAGAAAAGAAAGAGAAAAAGGCCGGCAAGCGTATGAAGAAAAAAGAGCTTGTCAAAGCGCTATTGGATTTCTTCCACATAAAACAAGACGAAGTACTATCACTGAAATACATTTTCGAACAACTCCACCTCACCACACATCCGCTGAAGATGCTGTGTATGGACATCCTATCCGAACTGTCGGATGATGACTACATCACCGAAGTGGACAAGCATAAATACAAGTTAAATAACCATGGCGTGGAGATGACAGGCATCTTCCAGCGCAAGAGCAACGGCAAGAACTCCTTCATTCCCGAAGGCGGCGGCGATCCCATCTTCGTAGCCGAACGCAACTCGGCGCACGCCATGGCGGGCGACAAAGTACGCATTGCCTTCTATGCCAAGCGCCGCGGGCGCGAAGCCGAAGGTGAAGTCATCGAGATACTGGAACGCGCCAACGACACTTTCGTAGGTACACTGGAAGTTGCCAAATCATACGCCTTCCTTGTTACGGAAAACCGCACGCTGGCCAATGACATCTTCATTCCCAAAGAGAAGCTGAAAGGCGGGAAGACGGGAGATAAAGCCATCGTCAAGGTAGTAGAATGGCCCGACAAGGCCAAGAATCCCATCGGTCAGGTTATCGACATCCTGGGAAAAGCCGGAGACAATACCACCGAGATGCATGCCATCCTGGCCGAATTCGGTCTGCCGTATGTCTACCCTACTTCCGTAGAAAAAGCCGCAGATAAGATACCCGCCGAAATTCCTGCGGAAGAATATGCCAAACGTGAAGATTTCCGCAATATAACCACCTTTACCATAGACCCCAAAGACGCCAAAGACTTTGACGACGCCTTGTCTGTCCGCAAGCTGAAGGATAACCTTTGGGAAGTAGGCGTACACATCGCCGACGTAACACACTACGTAACGGAAGGCAGCATCATCGACAAAGAAGCCGAAAAACGCGCCACCTCCGTCTATCTCGTAGACCGTACCATTCCGATGCTTCCTGAACGGCTTTGCAACTTCATCTGCTCGCTGCGCCCCAACGAAGAGAAGCTGACTTACTCCGCTATCTTTGAAATGACAGACAAGGGTGAGATAAAGAACTCACGTATTGTACATACAGTTATCAAGTCCGACCGTCGCTTCACCTACGAAGAGGCACAGCAGATTATCGAAACCAAAGAGGGAGACTTTAAAGAAGAAATACTCAAGTTGGACGCACTTGCCAAGATATTACGCGAAAAACGGTTCGCCGCCGGCGCCATTAACTTCGACCGCTATGAAGTGAAGTTCGAAATTGATGAAAAAGGCAAACCTATCAGCGTATATTTCAAAGAATCCAAAGACGCCAACAAGCTGGTAGAGGAGTTCATGCTGCTCGCCAACCGCACTGTGGCCGAAAAGATAGGACGCGTGCCCAAAAGCAAAAAGCCAAAAGTATTCCCTTACCGTATCCACGACCTTCCGGATCCCGAAAAGCTGGATAACCTGTCGCAATTCATCGCTCGTTTTGGCTATAAGCTGCGCACCAGCGGAACCAAGACGGATGTATCCAAGTCCATTAATCACCTGTTGGATGATATTCAAGGCAAGAAAGAGGAGAACCTCATCGAAACCGTATCCATCCGCGCCATGCAAAAAGCGCGTTATTCCGTACACAACATCGGACATTACGGGCTGTCATTCGATTATTACACCCACTTCACTTCGCCTATCCGGCGCTATCCGGACATGCTGGTGCACCGGTTGCTGACCAAATATTTAGACTTAGGCGGACGAAGTGTTTCCGAACAGAAATACGAAGCCCTCTGCGAACATTCCAGCAGTATGGAACAGATTGCAGCCAATGCGGAACGCGCCTCTATCAAGTACAAGCAAGTGGAATATATGACAGAACGCCTTGGACAGACGTACGACGGTGTCATTTCAGGCGTTACCGAATGGGGGCTGTACGTAGAGCTGAATGAGAATAAGTGTGAGGGAATGATACCTATCCGCGATCTCGACGATGATTACTACGAGTTCGACGAAAAGAACTATTGCTTGCGCGGACGCCGGAAGAAACGCACATACAGCCTCGGCGACGCTATCACTATCAAAGTGGCACGTGCTAACCTGGAGAAAAAGCAATTGGACTTTGCACTGATTGAATAAAAGAGACTATCATCCTTATAAAAAGCATATATACACACATACATGAAGACAATTACTATTACAGATCGCAGACAAATAGAAGACATCATCCGTAAATGCCCTTATTGTACGGTGGGGATGACCGACAAAGAAGGCAATCCGTACATAGTGCCCATGAACTTTGCCTGGAAGAACGATACCGTTTACTTACACTCGGGACCCGAAGGAAGCAAAGTGGAAATGGTGGTACGGCATCCGCAAGTCTGCATCAATTTCTGCGAAGGACACGAACTGGTGTATATGCACAAACAAGTGGCATGCAGTTACAGCATGAAATCCCGCAGCGTTATCTGCAAGGGCAAAGTGCGTTTCATCGAAGATATGAATGAAAAGCGCCGGATACTCGACATGCTTATGAAGCAATATACAGACAATGAATGCAGCTATGCCGAACCTGCTGTGCGCAATGTGAAAATATGGGAGGTGAAAGTGGATGAAATAAGTTGCAGGTCGTTCGGATTAAGGCCGAGTGAAGTAAAATAATCTCTACAAAAACTCTTGCCTTGAAGTTTGATTTCCACCGACCTGCATATTCAGGGTATCTCAGTCCTATACTTAGGATACCTCAGTTCCATACTTAGGTAGTCCCTGTATGGGAGTGAGATACCCCTATTATTCCAATATTGATTATCAACAAGTTACGAAAGCAACTCAAACTTTCCTGTCCCTATTCATAAATGCGTACAAATCATCATAAAGGATATTCCTCAAAAGCATACAGCAGCGTTGACAAATAGCGTTCTCCCGTATCAGGCAGCAATACCACGATGTTCTTGCCCTCATTCTCCGGTAGCTGCGCCAATTCTGTGGCAGCACTCACAGCGGCTCCCGAAGAAATCCCCACTAACAGCCCTTCGTATCTTGCCAGTTCGCGGCTCGTACGGATAGCATCATCATTGGATACTTGCAGAATTCCGTCCACAACTGCACTATTATAGTTTTTGGGAACAAAGCCCGCACCAATGCCCTGAATTTTATGCGGCCCCGGTTTTCCCCCCGACAGCACCGGCGAGTCTTCCGGTTCTACGGCTATCACCTTCACTTCGGGATTATGTTTCTTCAAAGCCGCTCCAACACCACTCACTGTTCCTCCGGTGCCTACCCCGGCGACAAACATATCGACTTTCCCGTCCGTATCCTGCCAAATTTCCTGTCCGGTAGTACGCTCATGGACGGCAGGGTTAGCATGATTGTCGAATTGTTGCAAAATCAGCGAACCGGGAGTGACCGACTTCAATTCTTCGGCACGCGCCATAGCGCCTTTCATGCCCTCCGCACCGGGAGTCAAGACAAGCTCCGCCCCAAGGGCTTTCAGCAAGTTGCGACGCTCCATGCTCATAGTGTCCGGCATAGTCAAAATCAGTTTATAGCCTTTGGCAGCCGCAACAAAAGCAAGCCCCACCCCGGTATTTCCGCTGGTCGGTTCGATAATCGTCGCACCGGGTTTCAGCAGCCCTTTCGCTTCCGCATCTTCTATCATAGCCAGTGCGACACGATCCTTTACACTGCCCGCAGGATTAAAATATTCCAGTTTGACAATCACATGAGCTTTCAAGTCTTTACTCCTGCTATAATTATTCAACTCCAACAAAGGAGTGTTGCCCACCAAGTCGGTAAGCCGTTGTGCTATTTTTTTCATAACCTGTATAGTGAATTATTGATAATACAAAAATACGGCGAAGTCCGTTCATCCCAAATACCATAAATGTGGTAAATCCATACTATAAATGAGGGATATGTAGGAAAATTGGTGAGTATTTTATACCTTTGTAGCCACTTTATTAATAAAGGATATCATAATGAGTCCACTTAATTTTACTCACATCCTGACACAAGCAGTCGACGAGCTATCGGAAAGCGAATCTTACAAAGGACTGTTTCACCAGCACACAGACGGCAACCCATTGCCATCAGCTAAGGCATTGTGCGATATTATCGAATTGGCACGCGCCATTATCTTTCCCGGATATTTTGGAAATTCAACAGTCAACAGCCGTACGGTGACTTACCATATCGGAGTCAATGTGGAAAGACTGTTCGACCTGCTGACAGAACAGATACTTGCAGGACTCTGTTTCGGCAGCGATGATGAAGGCAGCTGCTGCACAGAGCTCCAGCGCGAGGAAGCCGCCTCAATCGCCGCCCGGTTCATCAGTCATTTGCCCGAACTGCGCCGCATACTGGCAACAGATGTGGAAGCCGCTTACAACGGCGATCCAGCCGCCCATTCGTTCGGTGAAGTCATCAGCTGCTATCCCGCCATTCGCGCCATCAGCAACTACCGTATAGCGCACGAACTGCTGGTGCTCGGTGTGCCCCTTATCCCACGCATCATAACCGAAATGGCACATAGCGAAACCGGAATCGACATTCATCCGGGAGCCGCCATAGGCAGTTATTTCACGATAGACCATGGCACAGGTGTGGTAATCGGTGAGACTTGTATCATCGGCAATAACGTAAAACTATATCAGGGGGTGACCCTCGGAGCCAAAAGCTTCCCATTGGACGAAGACGGCAAACCAATCAAAGGTATTCCCCGACACCCGATATTGGAAGATAATGTCATTGTCTACTCCAACGCCACCATACTGGGACGCATCACCATTGGAAAAAACGCTACCGTAGGCGGCAACATCTGGGTAACGGAAGATGTACCGGCAGGCGCAAGGATAGTACAGACCAAGGCAAAGAAATAGGCCTGCGAAATGGTGAATAAGAAAAAGAGAAACGACAGCAAAATAGAGAATTGTAATTGTAAAATAGAAAATAAATTAGATGAGCGAACAATCATTTGAAATGATTGCCAAAACTTTCCAAGGACTGGAAGAAACATTGGCACAAGAACTAACCTCCTTAGGAGCAGACGAGATACAGATAGGACGTCGTATGGTATCATTCTGCGGAGACAAGGAAATGATGTACAAGGCAAATTTCTGCCTGCGAACTGCTATCCGCATCCTGAAACCTATCAAGCATTTCGTTGCAAAGAATGCCGATGAAGTGTACGAACAAATCAAAGCAATCCACTGGGAAGATTATTTGGACGTCGACAAGACTTTCGCCGTAGACGCAGTCGTGTTCAGCGAAGAATTCCGCCATTCCAAGTTTGTCTCCTACAAAGTGAAAGACGCTATCGTAGACTACTTCCGGGACGCCTACAACAAACGCCCGTCCGTACGTATCAGCAAACCGGACGTATTGCTGAACATCCACATTGCGGAAACCAAATGCACGCTTTCCCTTGATTCATCGGGTGAGTCCCTGCATCGCCGCGGTTATCGCCAGGAAGCTGTGGAAGCTCCCCTGAATGAGGTTCTGGCTGCCGGTATGATACTTATGACAGGTTGGCATGGAGAATGTGACCTGATAGATCCAATGTGCGGTTCGGGTACAATCCCCATCGAAGCGGCTTTAATAGCCAGAAACATCGCACCGGGCGTATTCCGTAAGGAATTTGCTTTTGAGAAATGGATTGATTTCGACCAGGAACTGTTCGACAAGATTTACAATGATGACAGTCAGGAACGGGAATTCGATCATAAAATATACGGGTACGACAACAATCCGAAAGCCAATGAAATCGCAACCCATAACATAAAAGCCGCAGGCGTGTCCAAAGACGTAGCGCTGAAGCTACAACCGTTCCAGCAGTTTGAACAGCCCAAGGAAAAGGCCATTATCATCACCAACCCGCCTTATGGCGAACGTATATCTACCAACGACCTGCTGGGCTTATACTCCATGATTGGCGAACGGCTGAAACATGCCTTTATCGGCAACACCGCATGGATACTCTCTTATCGTGAAGAATGTTTCGACCAGATCGGACTGAAAGCTACTGCCAAGATACCTTTATTCAACGGTGCTTTGGAGTGTGAATTCCGCAAATATGAAATCTTCGACGGAAAATATAAAGAATTCAAAAAGCAAGAAAACGAAGAAGGCGACGATAAAGAAGAGTACAGACCATACGTATCAAGAGAGAGAAAGGAGTTCAAATCCGGCGAGAGAAGAGAATTCAAGCCAAGAGAAAGAAGAGAATTCAAACCGGATGAGAAACGGGAGTTCAAACCTCGCGGATACAGAAAACCGACAGACGGAGAATGGAAACCAAAGCGGGAGTTTAATAAAGAACGGGAGTTTAACAGAGACCGCAAACCCAGAGAGTTCCGGAAATGGGACAACGAACGGACTAACGACTGATATCGCTATAAAAAGAAGAGCTATGAACATAAAGAGAAGCAGTAAAGTGATCATGGCGCTGTTGCTGGCAGCATCTGCTTTATTTACAACTGAGCTTATGGCACAAGATTTGAAGAAACCAACCTTGGAGGACCTGCTTTCCGGTGGTGAAACCTATCGCATCATTGAAAACCTGCCGAATTTACGGTGGTGGGGCGACGTATGCATAAAGCCCGGCATCGACTCATTGTTTGCCGTCAACCCCAAAACCGGAAAAGAGACACTGCTCACAACGCGGGAAAAGGTTAATCAGGTGCTCAATTCATTGATAACCCCTACGGCGACAACAGCAGCCGTATCCGGACAGAAGAGAAGTAAAGTGCAGCATTTCTATAACACTGAATTCCCATGGCCGGACAAGCCGTATATGCTTATCAAACTGCCTGCAGAATACATCGTTTATGACTTTGAAAAAGACGAATTCGTTCAAGGCATGCCGCAAGCAGGAGAAAGGAAAGGCAGCGACATCGACTATACTCCGGAAGGAGGACACATAGCCTATACCGTAAAGAACAACCTTTTTGTGGACAACAAGGCCGTAACCAAAGAACCCGAAGGAATTGTGTGCGGGCAGAGTGTGCACCGCAATGAGTTCGGCATCAGCAAAGGCACTTTTTGGAGTCCTCAAGGAGATCTTCTAGCCTTTTACCGTATGAACGAAAGCATGGTAACCCCCTATCCTTTGGTGGACATTACCCCCAGAATAGCTCTGGTGGATAAAATACGCTACCCGATGGCAGGCATGCTCAGCCATCAGGTTTCCGTAGGTATTTATAATCCGGGCACCCAAAAGACCGTTTACCTGAATACCGGCGACCCCACCAATCGCTACTTTACCAATATCAGCTGGGCGCCCGACGGAAAGAGCCTCTATCTCATAGAACTGAACCGCGAGCAGAACCATGCAAAACTTTGCCGGTATGACAGCAAAACCGGTGAACTGATGTCCACCCTCATGGAGGAAACACATACCAAGTACGTCGAACCCCAACATCCCATCCTGTTCCTGCCTTGGGATCACACGATGTTCATCTACCAGAGCCAGCGGGACGGCTATAATCACCTATATCTTTACAATACGGACGGCAAACTCATCAGGCAACTGACAAGGGGAGAGTGGCTGGTGCAAAAGATTTTGGGGTTCAACGCCAAGAAGAGGGAAGTAATCATCACCTCTACGGAAGTGTCCCCTCTGCAAAGCAACTTATATAAGGTAAATGTGAATACAGGCAAATGCACCCCGTTGGATAATGGCAAGGGGATTCATGAAGGGATACTCTCTGCTTCGGGCAGTTACATCATCGACCGGTATTCTACTCCCGACGTTCCTCGCCAAATAGATATAATCACTACACAAAACGGGAAAAACGTAAGCCTGCTGACTGCAAAGAACCCGTATGAAGGTTTCATTATGCCTATGATAGAAACAGGCACAATCAAAGCTGCCGACGGCAAGACCGATCTCCACTACCGCCTTGTCAAGCCTGCCGATTTCAATCCCGGCAAGAAGTATCCTACGATTATCTATGTGTATGGCGGCCCTCATGCCCAATTGGTCACCAACGGCTGGATGACCGGTATACGCGGCTGGGACATCTACATGGCGAATAAAGGCTACATCATGTTCACGCTTGACAACCGCGGCAGTGAAAACCGCGGGCTGGAATTTGAGAACGTCACCTTCCGTCGTCTCGGCATAGAAGAGGGAAAAGACCAGATAAAAGGCGTTGAATTCCTGAAGAGCCTGCCTTATGTGGACGGTGAACGTATTGGTGTTCATGGCTGGAGTTTTGGCGGACACATGACCACCTCCCTGATGCTCCGTTATCCGGAGATATTCAAAGTAGGTGTTGCCGGCGGACCTGTCATCGACTGGAGCTATTATGAAATCATGTACGGCGAACGCTACATGGACACCCCTCAAAGTAATCCCCAAGGCTACAAGGAAACGAACCTGAAGAACCTTGCAGGCAATCTGAAGGGACATTTGCTCATCATCCACGATGACCACGACAGTACCTGCGTGCCCCAGCACACGCTTTCTTTCATGAAGGCATGTATCGACGCGCGCACTTATCCCGATCTATTCATCTACCCCGGACATCCGCATAATGTCAAGGGACGTGACCGTATACATCTGCATGAAAAAATAACCCGGTATTTCGAGGATTATTTATAGAGCAGCAGTATTTTTTCAACCGTAAATAACTAAAACATACCTATATGAAAGTATTATTACTCGGCTCAGGTGGCCGCGAACACGCTTTGGCTTGGAAGATTGCACAAAGCCCCAAAATAGAAAAACTGTACATCGCTCCCGGCAATGCAGGCACAAACGCAGTAGGCGAGAACGTAGAGATAAAGGCTACGGACTTCCCCGCCCTCAAGGCTTTTGCCCTTGAGCAGAAAATTGACATGATTGTGGTGGGTCCTGAAGACCCGCTGGTACAAGGCATTTTCGATTACTTCAAAGGAGATGCCTCCACGCAGCACATCGCCATTATCGGCCCCTCCGCAAAAGGTGCACAGTTGGAAGGCAGCAAGGAGTTTGCCAAAGAGTTCATGCTGCGCCACAACATTCCTACCGCCCGCTACAAAAGCGTAACCGCCGATACACTGGAAGAAGGCCTTGCCTTTCTTGATACTCTTACCGCCCCTTACGTATTGAAAGCCGACGGTTTGTGCGCCGGTAAAGGCGTACTGATTCTTCCCACTTTGGAAGAGGCCCGGAAAGAGCTGAAAGAGATGCTCAGCGGTATGTTCGGCGATGCCAGCGCAACGGTGGTTATCGAGGAGTTTCTCAGCGGCATAGAGTGCTCGGTATTCGTCCTGAGCGACGGTGAGCATTACAAGGTATTGCCCGTAGCCAAAGACTATAAACGTATCGGGGAAGGTGACAAAGGACTGAATACCGGTGGTATGGGTAGTGTAACTCCCGTTCCTTTCGCCAACGATGAGTTTATGGAGAAGGTGCGCAAACGCATTATAGAGCCTACCATCAACGGCTTGCGCGAAGAAGGTATCCTGTACAAAGGTTTCATCTTCCTGGGCCTTATCAACGTACAGAACGAACCGATGGTAATCGAATATAACGTTCGCATGGGCGATCCGGAAACAGAAAGCGTCATGCTACGTATTAAAAGCGATATTGTGGAGCTTTTTGAAGGCGTACATAAGGTAGACCTCGACACCAAGACAATGGAGCTTGACCCGCGCACAGCAGCCTGCGTAATGCTGGTCAGCGGCGGTTATCCCGAAGCATATCAAAAAGGGTATCCGATGAGCGGTTTTGACTCTGCCGAAGCCACAGACAGCATCCTGTTCCATGCCGGCACTGCCGTAAAAGACGGACGCATCGTCACCAACGGCGGACGCGTCATAGCCGTCTGTTCGTATGGAGCGACCAAAGAAGAGGCTTTGGAAAAGAGTTATAAAGTAGCCGACATGCTAAGCTTCGAAGGCAAATACTTCCGGCGCGACATCGGATTCGACCTCTAACAAGCAATGAGAACCCAAAGATTCCAAAACCGGGTTACGGCGGGACGCTTCACGCTTCCCGTCGCCATTCTCCTATCAGTAGCCTGCTGGATACTGAGCGCTATTTTATTGCCCGATTTGGATGTGCAGAAAGACAATTATCCTTTGTGGAACACGTTCTGCAACTCATGTATTCCAGCCTGGGGTAACCGTCTTTCCAGTTTTATCCTATACTCCGTCATAGGCTATTTTCTGATCGGCCTGAACAATGCATTCGCCATCATCCGCATGCGTGCATCGGTGCAGACCGGCATTTATTTTCTATTGATTTCCGTTTGTCCGAGCCTGCACGTACTATATGCAGGAGATTTAGCGGCGATCGCTTTCCTGATAGCCCTGTTTTTCCTGTTCAAGAGCTATCAGCATCCCAAGCCTGCCGGTTATCTTTTCCACACATTCACATTCATCGGAACCGGCAGTCTGCTTTTTCCGCAACTCACGTACTTCGCACCCATATTCTGGATAGGCGCATATAACTTCCAGTCCCTCCACACCAAAAGCTTCTTCGCCTCACTCGTCGGTTGGAGCCTGCCCTATTGGTTCCTGCTGGGCTATGCCTACACCTCCGGACAAATGGCCCCATTCTACCGACCGTTTCTGGAACTGGTGAATTTCCACCCTATCCGGTTTAATTTTCAGCCATGGGAACTGGCCACAAGCGGATATTTGCTCCTTTTATATATAGTGAGTTCAAGCCACTGCCTGATTGCCGGATATGAGGACAAGATACGCACGCGCAGTTACTTGCATTTCCTGATATTCCTGAACTTCTGCATTTTTGCCTACATAGGTTTGCAACCTGCCTTATATCCCCATTTGTTATCTTTGCTGCTCATCGGTGTCAGCATCCTGATAGGGCATTTGTTCGTACTGACCAATAGCCGGAGTTCCAACATATTCTTCATCATTATGCTGGTCGGATTATTCACTTTATTCGGATTCAACCTATGGACGCTTTTGTAGACACACTGATACAGTTGCTGATTGACTGGGGTTATGCAGGGCTTTTCATTTCCGCCTTACTGGCCGGAAGCATTGTCCCGTTCAGTTCGGAGTTGGTGATGATAGCACTCGTCAAAGTAGGGCTAAGCCCCGCCATTTGCGTTCTTGCCGCAACATTGGGGAATACGGCTGGCGGCATGACCTGCTACTACATGGGATGTCTCGGCAAAACAGACTGGATTGAAAAATACTTCAAGGTAAAGAAGGAGAAAATCGACAAGATGCAGCGTTTTCTGCAAGGGAAAGGAGCGCTTATGGCTTTCTTTGCTTTCCTGCCTTTCGTAGGAGAGGCCATTGCCATAGCATTGGGATTTATGCGCAGCAACGTCACTCTGACTGTCTTCTCCATGTTTGTGGGGAAACTGATACGGTACATCGTCATGCTACTGGCATTGCAAGGGGCGTTGTCGATGATTAACGGTTAGTAATTTGTAGCACCCAATGATTTGTATGTGTGTATGAAACGGATTATAGAACGAACAGAAGACGGGAGCGCGACATTATTCGTGCCGGAACTGAATGAGCATTACCATTCGGTAAAAGGAGCCCGCACCGAATCTCAACATATCTTCATTGATATGGGGTTTAAAGCATCCACCGCTTTCCAACCGCGTATTCTCGAAATAGGATTCGGTACGGGCCTGAACGCTTTGCTCACTCTGGAAACTGCCGGAGAGGAGAAAAGGGTGGTTCACTACACCGGCATCGAGCTCTATCCCTTGTCGTGGGAAGAAGTCGATGTTTTAAATTATAGCGACAACCCCCTATTTAAGAAACTGCACACTTCACCCTGGAACAAGGACGTGAACATTACGTCTTATTTTACGTTACACAAGGTACAAGGAGACGTTAGCCAAGTATTTTGTGACAGACCTTCAACTACTGACGGCGAATCATCCGCCAAATCTCCGGCACTCTTCACAGACCACTTGTTCGACCTCGTTTATTTCGATGCCTTTGCTCCCGAAAAGCAACCGGAAATGTGGAGCGAAGAGCTTTTCCGGAATATATATGCCGGTATGAATACAGATGGAATACTGACTACATACTGTGCAAAAGGCGTTATCCGCCGCCTTCTACAAGCAGTCGGATTTACTGTAGAACGGCTCCCCGGTCCGCCCGGCGGCAAGCGCGAGATACTCCGGGCATCAAAAAAAGTAGAAGAGCAGACCTCAGGCTAAGGAAGAAGAACTGTACAACGGTTGCCCTGACCCTGAATTACTTATATTAAAACCATAAATAAAATAGATGAAAAAGATATATTTTTTACTGCTTGCAACTATACTGGCAGCTTCCTGCAAACCAAGAAGCAACCAAAGCCAAAACAGCAACGACAAACCCGTCATTACTGTTACCCTTGAACCATTGCGGTACTTTACCGAAGCCATTGCCGGCGATCATTTCACAGTAGTCAGCATGGTTCCCAAAGGTACAAGCCCGGAGACCTACGACCCTACGCCCCAGCAACTTGTAGACCTTGCCCACAGTAAGGCCTATTTCCGTATCGGCTACATCGGATTCGAACAAAGCTGGACAGACAAGCTGACAGACAATGCCCCCCACTTACAATTCTTTGACATGTCGCAAGGAGTTGATTTGATTTATGACGATACGCACATCCATCATCACACAACGGATGAAGAGGAACATCCGCATGCCACCGGGGTAGAACCCCATATATGGAATTCCACCGTCAACGCGCAAATCATTGCAGGCAATATCCTAAGTGCGCTGTGCAGCATTGACAAAAACAATGAGGATTCCTATATGGAACGCTATAACGCCCTTTGCCGGCAAATAGAGCATACCGACAGTCTCATCCGGCAAACGCTTGCAACACCTGGCGCAGACCATGCCTTTATGATTTACCACCCGGCGCTTTCCTATTTCGCCCGCGACTACGGATTGCATCAAATACCTATCGAAGCCGGCGGCAAAGAACCCTCACCCGCACATCTGAAAGCACTAATTGACACCTGCAAAGACGAAAAAGTGCACGTCATCTTCGTGCAACCGGAATTTGACCGGCGCAATGCCGAACTCATCGCCAAACAAACCGGAACCCGCGTGGTTGATATCAATCCCCTATCCTACGACTGGGAGGCAGAGATGATGCATACAGCAAAGGCCCTGGCAGAGAAATAACCCCATTGATATGCCCATGAAACCAATTATTGAAATAAAGAACCTCAATGCCGGATACGACAGTCGTACAGTGCTTCGCGACGTAAGCCTCACCGTTTACGATCGGGATTTTCTAGGTATTATCGGTCCGAACGGAGGAGGCAAGACTACCCTTATAAAGTGTATTCTAGGCCTGCTCAAACCCTCTTCCGGCGAAATTATCTTCACATCTTCCCGCATGACGGGCAATTCGCAGCTCACCATGGGCTATCTGCCCCAGTACAACAGCATAGACCGCAAATTTCCCATCACCGTCGAAGAAGTGATCCTGTCGGGACTCAGCAGCAAGAAGCCACTCACTTCACGTTTCACGAAAGAACATAGGGAGAAAGCCAGTCAAGTCATTGTTCGCATGGGGCTGGAAGGACTGGAAGAACGCGCCATCGGCACATTGAGCGGTGGTCAGCTCCAACGTGCCCTACTGGGCCGCGCCATCATCTCCGATCCCGAGGTAGTTATCCTCGACGAACCCAGCACCTACATTGACAAGCGTTTCGAAGCCCGCCTGTATCAGTTGCTGGCAGAAATCAACAAGGATTGCGCCATCATACTCGTGAGTCACGACATAGGCACAGTGCTGCAACAGGTGAAATCTATCGCCTGCGTCAATGAAACACTGGACTACCACCCCGATACGGGCATCACCGAAGAATGGTTGGAACGCAACTTCAACTGCCCCATAGAACTGCTGGGACATGGCACATTGCCACACCGGATATTGGGAGAGCATCATCACCATTAGGAGAAATGACGAAACTTTTGTTTTTGCATAAATTCCCCCTATATCTTTTAACCAATCCTAATAATACGCCTTATTGTCACTTATTTAGAACTGAAATCATTATCTTTGCGCCCATATATGCCGAAATTAAAATAAAATTATAACGAATTTCATCCGAATGAAACAGTACAAAACCGTAAACAACCTGATCGGTTGGATTACATTCATCATTGCAGCAACGGTTTATTGCATGACCATTGAGCCGACTGCAAGTTTTTGGGACTGCCCGGAGTTCATCACCACCGGTTATAAGTTGGAAGTAGGACACCCGCCCGGCGCACCGTTCTTCATGTTAGTGGCCAATCTGTTCTCACAATTTGCTTCCGATGCCACTACCGTAGCCAAAATGGTGAACTATATGAGTGCGCTGATGAGCGCCGCCTGCATCCTGTTCCTTTTTTGGAGCATCACGCACCTTGTACGCAAACTGGTGGTGAACGATGAGAACAATATCACCAAAGGACAACTGATTACTATCATGGGCAGCGGCCTCGTGGGTGCGCTGGCATATACATTCAGCGATACATTCTGGTTCAGTGCGGTGGAAGGAGAGGTATATGCTTTCTCTTCACTGTTTACAGCCGTTGTATTCTGGCTGATACTGAAATGGGAAGACGTAGCGGACGAACCACACTCCGACCGTTGGCTGATCCTGATCGCCTATCTCACCGGATTGAGTATCGGCGTTCACTTGCTGAACTTGCTCTGTCTCCCGGCTATCGTATTGGTCTACTACTACAAGAAAGTGCCCAATGCCAACGCAAAAGGCTCTCTATTAGCCCTTCTCGCATCAATGGTGCTGGTGGCAGCCGTATTGTACGGCATCGTTCCGGGCATTGTAAAAGTAGGCGGCTGGTTCGAGCTGCTCTTCGTCAACACACTCGGACTGTCCTTCAACAGTGGTGTCATCGTATATATCATCCTACTGGCAACCTGCCTCATTTGGGGCGTATACGAAAGCTATACCGAAAAGAGCAAGTCGCGCATGGCACTCTCGTTCATCCTGACCATAGCCATGCTGGGTATTCCTTTCTACGGACATGGCGGCAGCTCTATCGTTATCGGCATCATCGTCACCGCATTGCTGTGGCTCTATCTCAAGCCAGGTACGCAGGAGAAGATCAAAGAGAAATATCGCGTATCGGCACGCACACTGAACACATCACTATTGTGCACCATGATGATTGTCATCGGATATTCATCATACGCACTTATCGTGATCCGCTCCACCGCCAACACACCGATGGACCAGAACTCTCCGGAGGACATCTTCACGCTGGGCGAATACCTGGGACGCGAGCAATATGGTACACGCCCGCTGTTCTACGGTCCGGCATACTCCTCACAAGTAGCCCTAGATGTGAAAGACGGTTATTGCGAACCGCGCATCTCCTACAACGGAACCAAATACATCCGTAAGGAAAAGGCTTCCGCCGATGAGAAAGACAGTTATATTGAAATTCCCGGACGTATCGAATACGAATACGCACAAAATATGCTCTTCCCGCGTATGTACAGCAGTACGCATGCCAACCAATACCAAACCTGGCAGGACATCAAGGGATATGACGTCCCCTACGACAAATGTGGTGAAATGATTATGGTAACCATGCCTACGCAGTGGGAAAACATCAAATTCTTCTTCTCCTACCAGCTCAACTGGATGTACTGGCGCTACTTCATGTGGAATTTCGCCGGACGCCAGAACGACTTGCAAGGCAGCGGAGAAATAGAGCATGGCAACTGGATTACCGGCATCAAGTTCATCGATAATATACTCGTGGGCAACCAAGACTTGCTGCCGAAAGAACTGAAAGAGAACAAAGGACACAACGTATTCTACTGCCTACCGTTGCTGCTCGGCATCATCGGCCTGTTGTGGCAGGCCTACCGCGGTCAGAAAGGTATCCAGCAGTTCTGGGTGGTGTTCTTCCTCTTCTTCATGACCGGTATAGCTATCGTGCTCTACTTGAACCAGACGCCGAGTCAGCCGCGTGAGCGTGACTATGCGTATGCCGGTTCGTTCTACGCTTTTGCCATCTGGATTGGTATGGGTGTGGCAGGCATTATCCGCCTGTTGCAGCACTACGTCAAGATGAAAGAGCTCCCCGCTGCAGCCATCGTTTCAGCAGCCTGCCTGCTTGTCCCCATACAAATGGCAAGCCAAACATGGGACGATCACGACCGCAGTGGTCGCTATGTGGCACGCGACTTCGGCCAGAACTACCTGATGTCATTACAGGAAACAGGCAATCCGATTATCTATACCAACGGTGACAACGACACGTTCCCCTTGTGGTATAATCAGGAGACGGAAGGTTTCCGTACCGATGCCCGTACCTGTAACCTTAGTTACTTGCAGACTGACTGGTACATTGACCAAATGAAGCGTCCAGCCTACGACTCTCCTTCCCTTCCCATCACATGGGACCGCATGGAATATGTAGAAGGTACCAACGAATATGTTCCGGTACGCCCTGAATACAAAAAGAGCATCGACGCCCTCTATGCCGAAGCCGAAAAACAAGCTTTGAACGGCAACACCGAAGCGTTAATAAACGTAAAAAAAGAATTCGGTGAAAATCCTTACGAACTCAAAAACATACTGAAATACTGGGTACGCAGCAAAAACCAAGACTTGAAGGTAATTCCTACCGACAGCATTGTCATGAAGGTGGATAAAGAAGCCGTACGCCGCAGCGGCATGATGATACCGGGCGACTCTATCCCCGACTACATGCACATCTCGTTGAAAGGCAAACGCGCCCTTTACAAGAGCGAGCTGATGATGCTTGAAATGTTGTCGGAAGCCAATTGGGAACGTCCTATCTACATTGCAGTCAGCGTGGGACCGGAAAACCAATTGAATATGGGGAACCACTTCATCCAGGAAGGCCTTACCTATCGTTTCACTCCATTCGACACAGACAAACTGGGTGTAAAGATTGATAGTGAAAAGATGTACGACAACCTGATGAACAAGTTCAAGTTCGGTGGTATCGACAAGCCGGGTATCTACATTGATGAAAATGCGATGCGTATGTGTCACTCGCACCGCCGTATCTTCTCACAGCTTGTACAGCAGTTGGTACGTGAGGGCAAGAAAGACAAGGCAAAAGCTGCACTGGACTATGCCGAAAAGATGATCCCTGCCTACAACGTACCGTACGACTGGCAAAACGGCGCCGTACAAATGGCCGAATCGTACTACCAGTTAGGAGATTCTGCAAAAGCGGACGAGATGATGAAAACGCTTGCCGACAAAGCAGTGGAATACCTCACCTGGTATCTAAGCATGGACGACAGCCGCTTCGCGATCTCTACCCGCGAATTTGAATACCATTGGGCAGTGCTTGATGCCGAAGTAAAGATTATGAAGAAATATAATTCCAAACTGGCAGAGATATACGACCCGAAGGTAAAAGAGTTATACAACTTATATATAGAAAGACTTAAACAGTGATAATCGTTAATCATCAATAATCGTGTTTATAGAACAGCCTCCTGAGTTTGTTCGTAAGTTATACCCCAGCGCAGTCTGGCGAATGGATCCGAATGAGAGAGCCGTTTATCTGACTTTTGATGACGGACCTATCCCCGGAGTAACTCCTTGGGTTCTCGACTTGCTTGACAAATATAACATAAAAGCCACCTTTTTTATGGTGGGCGACAACATTCGTAAGCATCCTGATGAGTTTCAGATGGTTGTAGAAAGGGGGCACCGCATCGGTAACCATACTTACAACCATCTTAGGGGATTTGAATACAACTTCAAAGACTATATGGCAAACGCGGAGAAAGCAAACGAAGTAATGCAAACAGACCTGTTCCGCCCTCCGCATGGGCACATGGGATGGACGCAGTATATGATGCTGAAACGCCGCTATAAAATAATAATGTGGGATTTAGTGACTCGCGATTATAGTAAGAAGCTGCGTGGGCCGCAAGTGCTTGCCAATGTTATGAGATATGCACGTAATGGCTCTATCATCACATTTCACGATTCCCTAAAGTCTTGGAACAATGGCAACCTGCAATATGCATTGCCACGAGCCATAGAGTTCCTAAAGGAAGAGGGGTACGAATTCAAATTACTTTGAGAAATAAAACATGAGAGTTGAAAGTCAGGCCGCGTAGCGTGAACTTTCAACTCTCAACATTTCAAGGCTATGAGATTTTCAACTCATCCACGCCTTTTTTAGTTTACTTTTACCGTCAACGGATTGCGTACTTTCTGAGCAAAGTCTGCCATATACTGATTCCAGGCAGCAGCAGTCTTGATATCTGCCCTGTCCCATGCAAATCCCCAATAATACACATATTCTGAACCCGGTTCATAATCGCTGACAGCAAGTACATGACCGTCGGCGTTATTACGCTCTTTCTTCTCCTTTTCAGAGAAAAGTACGGTTTTGGCATCTTTGACAACCGTAGGAACAGCAGCTCCTATAAAAATTTTACCATTGTCGGGGCCTGTCGTAGGGTCTACATAAGTAATGTAACCGTTAGCGGCATCGGCAACAACAGCTCCGTCCGGTTCATGCAGCACAATGCCCGTAACGATAGGCAATGTTTCTTTCAGGTTAGAGTATGATACGGCTGTTTTGTTCATGTGCGAACCTGCATCCAGTGTAATCAGACGCGTCTCTACAACAGTCGAGTCACCCTTTACGGTCAAAGGATTGAACTCCAGCCTTACCGTAAAGCGCAATGGGCCATTATCCAGAATTTCCTGGCTCTTATAACACCAGGGATAGATGATGCTGTCATCCACCATTAACGCAGCTACACCGGCTCCCAATGTAGGACCCACCGCATAGCAATCCATTCCATGTCCATGGTCGATATGATAAGACAATTCTTTCAACAACCCGGCAGCCTTCTCCGGCTCCGTTTTCTTCAATTCTTTCAGTTTCGCGCGAGTTTCCTTATCGGTCTCCTTTGCATACATGCCCTCCAGTATCGGTTCGGAAGTATCGCGTTTGGTAAACAGGTCATAACCAAATCCACGCTCCCCTTTTGCCTGCAAAGCAGGGCCATACGCGCGGAAAGCCACCAGATCGTTTTCCCAGGCCATATCATCCATACGTTCGGGATAGCATTTGCCGCAAGCCTTTACATCGAAAGATTCCGGAATACCGGCTTGTATGGTGTAAGTGGCAGAACTATTGGCAGCTACCGTAGCGGGAAATATAACTTTGCCGTCATAGGTAATCTGATAAGGGAGCTGTTGCCCGTCGACATTCAGAACCACAATCTGTGCCGTATCTGCCAATCCCAACCGGTTTGTAACAGTTTCCATAGATACCTCTATCACCTCATTAGAGCGCTCCAAAGCCAACGGGTTGGTTACCGTAACGGTTACCGTCTTACTTTCGTTACAAGCGAAGCAAAACAAAGCCGTCATACATAATAAAAGAAGTTTCTTCATTGATTAATGTGCTAATGTGACAATATATAAATGACTAATACGTAATGTGCCAATACCCAAATCACTACGCCATACATAGCGCAGCCAATTGGCATATTGGCACATTATCAAATTAGCAAATTAAGATTTACTTAGGTTGTTTTCCGATGTAAGCCAAAATACCACCATCAACGTACAGCACATGTCCGTTAACCGCGTTAGAAGCCTCAGATGCCAAGAATACAGCAGGACCTGTAAGTTCTTCCGGATCCAACCAACGACCGGCCGGAGTCTTAGCGCAAATGAATGAGTCGAACGGATGACGGCTGCCGTCAGCTTGTTTTTCACGCAACGGAGCAGTTTGCGGAGTAGCGATGTAACCCGGACCGATACCATTACATTGAATGTTGTATTCACCGTATTCAGAGCAGATGTTACGAGTCAACATCTTCAAGCCGCCCTTAGCTGCAGCGTATGCAGATACAGTCTCACGACCCAGCTCGGACATCATAGAACAGATGTTGATAATCTTACCATGACCCTTCTTCATCATTGCAGGCAGAACAGCCTTAGATACAATGAACGGAGCGTTCAGGTCGATGTCTATAACGCGACGGAAATCGGCAGCTTCCATTTCGTGCATAGGAACACGACGGATAATACCTGCATTGTTCACCAAAATATCGATAGTGCCTACTTCTTTCTCAATGGTTGCTACCATAGCCTGAACAGCCGGTTCATCAGTCACATCGCATACATAGCCATGTGCCTTGATACCCTTTTCAGCATAAGCAGCCATACCTTTATCCACCAATTCCTGATTGATATCGTTAAAACAGATTTTAGCACCTTGCTCTGCAAAAGCTGAAGCAATAGCAAAACCGATACCATAAGAAGCACCTGTAACGAGGGCTACTTTACCTTCCAAAGAAAAATTCAAATACTGATTCATGATGTTTATTTATTTTAGGTTGAAAAATAGTGTTATTTTAAGTCTGTAATCAAAGAAAAGTCCTGATCCCCGTAGTCCAGATTCTCACCGCCCATACCCCATATAAAGGTATAATTGTGCGTAGCGGCAGCAGAATGGATAGACCATTCGGGAGAGAGAACGGCCTGGTCGCCTTTCATCCACACATGGCGGGTTTCGTCTACTTCGCCCATAAAGTGACAGATAGCATGGTCTTCCGGTATTTCAAAATAGAAGTAGGCTTCCATACGGCGGCTGTGGACATGTGCCGGCATTGTATTCCACACACTGCCCGGAGCAAGCTCCGTCATACCCATTTGCAACTGGCAAGTCGGCAATACCTGATTAACCAGCATCTTATTAATATTACGATGATTGGAACCTTCCAAAGAACCCATTTCGGCCACAACCGCGTCTTTCTTCGTTACTTTCCTATCAGGATAATTGCGATGAGCCGTTACCGAATTAAAATAGAATTTAGCCGGATGGGCTGCATCCTTGCTCTCAAAAGTAACTTCACGATCGCCCGAACCCAGATAAAGGGCCTCCTTATAATCCATTTCAAAAACAGCATCACCGGCTTTCACAACCCCCGGTCCGCCTACATTGAAAATGCCAATTTCACGACGAGTCAGGAAATAAGGCGCCTTCAAAGGATCAATAGCTTCCAGTTGCAATACTTCACCTACCGGCATAGCACCACCCACTACCATACGGTCGTACATGGAATACACCATGTTTACTTCATTGGGAGAAAATACTTTCTCTATAAGAAAATCACGACGGATTCTTTTTGTATCATAACTTTTCGCATCCTCCGGATGAGCAGCGTAGCGAATTTCATAGTTTGTTTTCATGATTTTATTACGTTTTAAGTTATCAAGTAAATAGCCAAACGGCACGTCGTTTACGTACACGATTGCAAATGTAGGAAAAGAAAACGGCAAAACATCGCGTTTTTGTCCTAATTATCTATCAAAATTGTACAAAGTAAAGGGAAAAATGGCATAAAACCGGCCATTTCAGAAAAGAGCAACCATTAAACGCGGCGTAATACAAAATAAGCTCCAACAATCAGTAATTGTCAGAGCTTATTATTTCGTTGGACTACCAAGATTCGAACTTGGACAAACAGAACCAAAACCTGTTGTGCTACCATTACACCATAGTCCAAACTTATGTGCTTTCTGTTAAAAAGCGGTGCAAAGATAGAAGTATGTCCCGAAATATGCAAATATTTCGGGACATTTTTTCATCAGCTTCTATTATTTCGCGATAATCAGGTAATAATTCTTCTTACCACGCTGTACCAGCAGATACTTATCGTCCAGCAAATCAGCAGTTGTAACAACCTGATCGAAAGCGACCAGCTTCTCCTTGTTTAAAGAAATGCCACCGCCTTGTACCAGCTTACGCATTTCACCTTTGGATGCAAACACAGCTGCATTGTCCACAAACAAGTCAACGGCCTTCACACCGGCTGTCAATGCATCACGAGACACCTCAAACTGGGGAACTCCCTCAAACACTGCCAGCAGCGTATCTTCATCCAGCTTCTTCAATGCTTCAGAGGTAGCGTTGCCAAAAAGAATATTAGAAGCATCAACAGCCGCATTATAATCCTCTTCAGAGTGTACCATAATTGTAACCTCCTTAGCCAGGCGCTTTTGCAGGACGCGCAGGTGGGGAGCTGTTTCGTGCTCGGCTGTCAGAGCCTCGATTTCCTCTTTAGACAAAGAAGTAAATATCTTGATATAGCGTGCAGCATCAGCATCACTTACATTCAGCCAGAACTGATAGAACTTATAAGGAGACGTATAACGGGGATCGAGCCAGATGTTACCAGATTCCGTTTTACCAAATTTACCGCCGTCCGCTTTTGTAATCAGAGGGCTTGTCAAGGCAAACACTTCACCTCCATTGGTACGGCGAATCAGCTCGGCTCCCGTAGTGATGTTACCCCACTGGTCCGAACCACCCATTTGCAGCTTGCAGCCTTTAGTCTCATACAGATGCAAGAAATCATAACCCTGCAGCAGCTGGTACGTAAATTCAGTGAAAGAAAGGCCGTCGCGAGCCTCACCGTTCAAACGTTTCTTCACAGAATCCTTGGCCATCATATAGTTTACGGTGATATGTTTACCTACTTCGCGGGCAAAATCAAGGAAACTGAAATCCTTCATCCAATCGTAGTTGTTCACCAACTCTGCACGATTAGGGGCATCCGAATCAAAATCCAGGAACTTGCTCAACTGCTTCTTCATACCTGCCATGTTGTGCTGCAAAGTTTCTTCAGTGAGCAGATTGCGCTCTGCCGATTTGCCGGAAGGGTCACCAATCATACCCGTAGCACCGCCTATCAGCGCCAACGGCTTATGACCGCAACGCTGGAAGTGACGCAGTATCATCACACTGCAAAGGTGTCCGATATGCAGAGAGTCTGCTGTAGGATCAAAACCGATGTATGCAGTCACCTGTTCCTTTGCCAACAGTTCTTCCGTACCCGGCATCATATCGTGGAGCATGCCACGCCATTTTAGTTCTTCTACAAAATTCATCGAATGATTAACTATTAATTATTTGATTTATACTTTGTCTGCGGCAAAAGTACGACTCTTTATTCTAACAAACAACTCTTATCGTTTAAAAAAGACTTTGTCGATATTTTCCTGCATATCTTCCATAAACCTATCCAAGGGTATGCCGCGAACCTCGGACGCCCGCCTGTACAATTCCATAATTGGCACACCACTCTCGTCAGTCTCCAAAAGCAAACGTCCGGCAGGAACGGCCCGAAGGGATTCTTCCTGATACTTCTCCCCGAAAGAAAGATAAAATCCATGTCTCACATAGTCTTGCGCTAAAGCCGGCTTCCCGCGAAACCCATGAATAATCCAGGGATTGGCAGGCTGCAACCGCTGTTTCAACTTCAGCAACTCCTCCACTGCTTTCACCAAATGAATAACTAACGGTTTGCCAAGCTCCACAGACAGTTGTGCCTGATATTCAAAAACCTCTATCTGCACGGCTATCGGAGCATCTGCCAGTTTATCCAAACCAGCCTCCCCTATAGCAAGAACCTGCGGATGCCCGACCAAAGAAGACAGCACATTCATCTCACACCGCACATTCGAAGTAATAGCAGCCGGCACATACCAAGGATGTATACCCACTGAATACCATTCCCCCTCTTTCGGAGCAAAAACATCCGGATAACAGTTTACGATAGCCGTCCCGGGGATTCGTGGCAAGCGATGCGTATGTATGTCGACAGGACGCTTCATGGAACGGGATCATATCCGGAACCACCCCAAGGATGACAACGCAGAACACGTCTTATCGCCAGATAAAGCCCTTTGAACGGTCCATGTTTCTTAATAGCCTCAACAGCATATTGGGAACAGGTGGGAGTAAATCTGCACGACGGGGAAGTCATAGGTGAGATACACTTCTGATAGAAATAAATGGGAAGCAGCAGCAGATATGAGAACAGCCGTTTCATGGTTCAAGAGCAGTGGAAGGCGCATCCGTATCCGGAGCTGCCATTTTTTCGGTTATGCGCGCCAAAGCAATCCTCATCCTATCCTCTATTATGGAAGATTCCACCAGCTGGTCGGAGAGGTAAATAAAGGCAATAGCAAGCCGGCACTTCCTTTCCGCCAAAACATTCAGCAACTCATGCTTATTTATGCGATAGGACTCACGTATCTGACGTTTGACACGATTACGCTTCACCGCCCGCTTGAAACGGCGTTTTGAAACACTGATAAGAATGGAAGCATCCGCCTCCAGTTCTTCCACCGGCAAATATACCACACGCAACGGAAAGACCGAAAACGAACGCGAACCGCCCGCAAACATCTTCTCTATTATCTTTTTCTTATCCAGCCTTTCGACCTTATGTAAGGTATTTGCCATGAGTAAATTACAAATTATGAATTCAATAAATCATGAATTATGGGTTGCGATTATAAAAAACGAGCTACAAGGTCTGCGACATTTAAGCACCGCACCCGTAGCCCGCTATTTCTATTGTTACGACTACAAGCCACAAGCCGGCAGGCTCATAACTTATAATTCATAACTCATAATTCTTTTCACTTTCCTTTATTGTTCTCCTTAATGAACATATCGAGCGCTGCCGTCATTGAGGGCGCCTGCACACTGGGAGCTTCCAAATCCAAACGGAGCCCGGCATCGCGGACAGCTTGCGCTGTTGTAGAACCGAATGTTCCGATCTTAATTTCTTTCTGTTCAAAATCGGGAAAATTCTTCTTTAAAGAAGACACGCCTGCAGGACTGAAAAATACCAGCATATCATAGTCGAACTTCTCATCCGGAGTAAAGTCATTACTTACCGTACGATACATAACTACTTCCGTATGCTGAATTTTACTCTTATCCAACAAGTTCTTAATCTCTTCCGTATGCACATCCGACATCGGCACCAAATACTTTTCAGTCTTATGCTTTACAATCGAAGGCAACAGATCATCAAACTTTCCGGTATTTCCAAAGAAAATTTTACGCTTACGATACTGTACATACTTCTGAATATACAAGGCTATTGCTTCTGTCACGCAGAAATACTTCATGGTTTCAGGAATTGTCACACGCAATTCTGTGCAAAGATGAAAAAAGTGATCGATTGCATGACGCGAAGTGAAAATAACGGCAGTATGATCTAATATAGACACCTTCTGCTGTCTGAACTCTTTCGCTGAAAGGCTCTCTACTTTGATAAACGGGCGAAAATCTATTTTCACACCGTACTTCTCGGCAATGTCGTAGTAAGGAGATTTCTCTGATGCTGGTTTCGGCTGCGACACAAGTACTTTCTTAATTTTCAACGTCCTAAAATTTTATTATCAAATAATCGTTTAGTTGTATCACTCCTTGATATAACATCAAACAAGGCATGATTTCAAGGGCACAAAAGTACAAAATTAAAAGGAAACCGCCATGTAAATTGTTACAAAAAAGCTTTAACCACTTATAGAGCATCAATATTTTAGTAAAAAATGCCAAAATCAATCCGATTATTATCGTAAGTTGCAGACTTAAGTCGAAATAGACTATAAACAAAACGAATGGAAAGAGGGTAAACCCAAGATAATAGAGCAGGGTAGAATACGATTCGAGCCAAAGCGTTGTAACACTTTCGTCAAAAAAAATCCAACCCAATACAGAGTAAAGAACCCATTTAAAGAGCAGATAACAAAAACTCACTCCAATATAAATTCCCAGTAACATGAAAGGAGAAACATGGCGCACCAATTCCGGCTGAACATCATTGCAGTAATTAAAAATGCAGACACCGGCAAGAATGCAAGTTTGCAAAATCAACAGCAACAAATAGCGCATATCGCCTGCTGTGGAAGTAGCAAATATACTGGTACGCTCACGATGCAGCAAGAAATCCTTTACCAATTGCAATAAAAAACGACGGCTGCGGGAAAGAACATAAGCCGACAAAAAGAAGCAACATAACAGGATAACAGTAATGCCGTCGTCCATTCGTGGAGAATAAGGGATAGGGATTCCCTGCGCTCCACCTGCCGCCCATGCCATCAACTCACTCATCATATTGCAGCAAACTTACGGATAGAAACGTCCCACAAAGGAACAGTATGCACCAATTCCACAGCTTCCCGAACCGTTTTGGCTACATGCCAGATAGAACCATGCTGCGTACGCATGAAATTTTCCTCCACAGCCCTCTGAAGCATGGCAAGTAGCGGATCAAAATACCCTTTGACATTCAGTATTACCACCGGATTCAGATAAAGTCCCAATTGTTTCCAAGTGATGATTTCGAGCAACTCTTCCAAAGTGCCGCAACCTCCGGGCAACGCAATCACAGCATCACTCAAATCTGCCATCATTTTCTTGCGCTCGTGCATGCTTTCCACTTCTACAAGCCGGGTCAATCCCGTATGATGCCACCCTTGCTCAACCATAAAACGGGGTATCACTCCTGTTACTTCCCCTCCCGCCGCCAGCGCGGCATCCGAAACAGCAGACATAAGCCCCATATTGCCGGCGCCGTTTATCAATCGGATATGTTGCTGTCCCAGCAATGTACCCAACTCATAGGCCGTATCAAAATAAACCGGATCAATTTTGGTGCTCGAAGCACTGTATACACATACGGAAGCTATCTTATTCATCATCTTTCAGCGATATCGGTTATACTTGTTGCAAAGGTATATGATTTTAAGGAAATTTGAAAAAAGAAGCTGCTCATTCTGCTCCGGAGTATTCCAAAGCCAGAAAGGCAGCTTTCTATAATAAATAGCCCGTAAAGCTATGCTGATTACTTATCAGTCAAGGATTAATGTTGACAATTACAAGGGATTGGCAACGAGGCTTCATCAGAGACCGAAAGCTGCCTTCACCTTATCAACGTAATCCAGTTTTTCCCAAGTGAACAGTTCCACAGTCACATCCTTATCACCTTCATAGCGTGACTTGAAATGTTTGGTAACAACCTGCGGCTCACGTCCCATATGGCCGTAAGCGGCAGTGTCCTGATAAATAGGATTGCGCAACTTCAAACGGTCTTCAATAGCTTTCGGACGAAGATCAAAGATTTCGTCAATTTTCTTAGCTATCTCACCATCGCTCATGTTCACATGGCCACGTCCATAAGTATTTACATATATATTAATAGGGCGTGCCACACCGATGGCATAGGATACTTGCACCAGCATTTCGTCTGCCACACCGGCAGCAACCAGATTTTTGGCTATATGACGGGCTGCGTATGCGGCGCTGCGGTCCACCTTACTAGGATCTTTACCGGAGAAAGCGCCACCGCCATGCGCACCCTTGCCGCCATAAGTATCTACAATAATCTTACGCCCTGTCAAACCGGTATCCCCATGAGGACCTCCGATTACAAATTTACCCGTAGGATTAACGTGATATTTAATATCATTGTTAAACAACGACAGCACTTTCTCATGATGGATAGAAGCGATGACACGAGGCATCAAAATATTGATAACATCGTTGCGGATGATACCCAGCATCTCTTCATCCGCTTTCAACTGAGCTGCTTCGCTGTCATCAGCGGGCAGGATGAAATCATCATGTTGGGTGGAAACGACAATCGTATCGATGCGGACGGGATTACCGTTATCATCATATTCAATGGTTACCTGGCTCTTGGAATCCGGACGAAGATAAGTCATTGCCTTACCTTCACGACGGATATCTGCCAATACCTGCAAAATACGGTGAGCAAGGTCCAATGAAAGCGGCATGTAGTTTTCCGTCTCATTAGTGGCATATCCGAACATCATACCCTGGTCGCCTGCACCTTGTTCCATTGGATCCTGGCGCTCCACACCACGATTGATATCGGGACTCTGTTCGTGAATAGCGGAAAGCACGCCACACGAGTTACTCTCGAACATATAATCGCCTTTGGTATAGCCGATTTTCTTGATTACTTCACGTGCGATAAGTTGAAGATCAACATACGCCTTGGTTTTCACTTCTCCAGCCAGCACCACCTGTCCGGTAGTAACCAGAGTTTCGCAAGCTACTTTCGAACTGGGGTCATAAGCCAGCAGTTTGTCAAGCACAGCGTCCGATATTTGATCGGCCACTTTGTCGGGGTGTCCTTCAGACACCGATTCGGATGTGAATAAATATCCCATTTCAGTTGAGAATTGATAGTTGATAATTGATAATTCAACGAATGGCGGAAGGAGGTGTGTGGAGTAGATGCATCCGGCACACAAACGTGCCGTCAGAAAAGGATGTGTTTTAGCATTTTTTTCTGTGGTTGCAAGCTACTCAAATCTTTCCACATTTCATTTTCGGCTGCAAAGATAAAGAGAAATACGATATATGCACCACAGATTATGTAGATTAACACAGATTAAAAACAAACCCGCCTCAAATTTAAATAAAATTATTTAAATTTGAGGCGGGTTTGTTTGTTGAGTAAGAAGTTGACTATAACTATTTAACAGATTTATAAAGCTCACTGCCAGCCAATAAAAAAGCACCAACTCCATATACATCAGTTGCATCAAAACCCGCAGCTCTCGGAGCAGCACCAACCGGTTGTATATACCCTAATTTACCATCGGCATGGACAGCTTTCACCAAAGATTCCCACCCTTTTTCAAGTACAGGTTTATAAGTACGTTTGAATAGATAACCATTACGGATCCCCCAAGCAATACCATAACACATAAATGCAGAGCAACTATTTTCAGGCATATTATATGAGTCAGGATCCAACAAACTGGTACGCCAATCTCCATCTTTACACTGGGTAGCTCGCACCGCTTCTGCCATTTCTACAAACAAACGTACATAATAATTTCGAGAGGGGCAATCAAAAGGTAAATTATCTATGATCAAAGGAAGTCCACCAAACACCCAACCATTACCTCTTCCCCAAAACTGCTTACTACCATTTTTTTCACGAAGAGAGATTCGCTTGTTATCCCTATAAAATAGATGTTCTTCTTTGTCGTAAAGAGAATCTACACACGCCTTGTATTCAGTGTCTAAATAATCCAAATAAATTCTATCTCCGGTTATCGTATATAAAGCCGCATAAACCGGAGGCGCCATAAATAGAGCATCCGACCACGACCAACGTTCCGAGGTACCTATTGCATCCGTTTTTTGCAAAGGAGCCTTCGAAGGGTGAGAAGCAACATAGTACGCACGCTCCAATACCGGTTGTAACATACGTTTATCATTTAATTTACGATACATTTCAATAAAAGCCTGACCTACACATATATCATCCGCATGATATACATTATCCCACATATTCCAATTATATTTTTCACCAATGGCATAAACAAAATCATAACAGAATTTATTTCCTGAGACTTTACCCCATTCTGTCATTCCACGATACAAAGCTCCATTTGTCCAATCCAACGGATGGTGTTTCACCTCGCTTTGGTGATTTATCTGCCATTCGGCTACAGCATTACAAACTTTGGCAATATCTTCTTTATTCATTCCTGATGAAAAAGGTTGCTGCGCATGTAATCCACAACATATTACTGCTAAAAGTAAAAAAAGGATCTTCTTCATATACATTATTTATTAATTATCTTTTATAGCTTTATCCAACTTAACACTCTTATTACCGTTCCAAATTTTCTTTCCGGTCCATTCCGCATAAGGAGCACACCAGAACTCATCGGTAACCGGAAGCCCTAACGCAGTAAATACGACAGAACATAAATAAAGACTACCCGTAGAAATATATCTTTCAGCAATTTGCGGTTGATGCCCTGCAAAGCCTAAAGTCAGCCAACCTCGTTCATCAAAATTACCTTTTACGGACATATGTCTTTTTATTACAGCAGTCAATCCACACCGTACTTGAGCTTTAGTCACTGAAGCCGGCAGCAATCCATCCAATGCCGCTTGCGAAAGCACATGAAAAGCGCCAAAACGGTAAGCGATGGAACGACCCACCACCGGATATGCCCCATCAGGAGAAATCATTCTCTCTTGTTGTTCGGCATATCTGGAAAAGCGCCGTAATTCTTTCTTATAAAAATCAGATTCGCCCTTATCATGCTTCTGCATAACTTTCAGAACATCTAAAAGCATCGGATGTATTACAAAACTATTATAATAGTCCATGTGTAAGTTTACACCGTCACCATACCATGCATCACCTTTATACCATTCTTTAAACCTCATGACAGCATACTCTATCGGATACATATTACATTCACCTGTTAACTCCAATAAAGCAGCCTCTACCATAGCCGAAAAAAGTAACCAGTTACTTTCCACCGGTTTTATGTTTCGTATCTGCTGCAGGGCATTCAAAACATTCTGTCGGACTACCGGAGAAAGCCTGCTCCATACTTGTACAGGAGCACGTAACACCCCCTGGCAAAAGAAAGCAGCATCCACCAAAGGCTGTCGGGTAACCGTAAAATTCAAATAGTCGGGAGATTCTGGATCAAAACCATATTCAATGGACTTAAGCATTAATTGAATATATTTCTCACGCAATTGTCCTTCCGATGTTTCATCCGGTCCAAGTTCCAGCCAAGGAGCTATTCCCACCAATAAACGTCCCAAAGCTTCCAAATGAGTAGTGCGTGCATTAGAAGGATTGGCCGCACCGGAAACAGTCTCTACCGGCATGTTTTTTCTTAACTCACCTTTACTCATATTATTTAATAACGGATCCGATACTTGTGACAATATGCTTATCCAGTATGCTCTATCCTCCCGTCCTGAAGCAACCTGCGAGCGACCGGTAATACAGAACATCAGTAAAGTTAAAATCAGAGTACTATATTTCATGGTTCTATTTTATGGTTTTATGAACTTATCTATCGGAAATTCCAGGCCACTGAATGCCTTTACACTTGTCCAAGGTTCTACAGGATCACACCAAAAAGGATTATTGGCCGGAAGCCCTAAAGGAAGAAATGCCAACGAGCATAGATAAACACAAGGAGTTGACAAATAGGCATCTCCCAACTCTTTCTGTTCACCACACACCCCGATCGTCAGCCAACCATCTTTATCAAAAGTCCCCGGTTGCTCAAACAAACGTTTCAGCATGGCTGTCATAGCTCCCCTTACTTGTCCCGGTTTCAATGACTGAGGAAGTCGTTGAAATAAAGCACATGCTCCCAACACCTGAAATGCTGCAGAGCGATAACTGACAGAACGCCCTAATACCGGATAACTACCATCAGGAGCTATCATTCGTTCTTGAATCTCGGCATAACGCATAAAGCGTATCCACTCCTCATCCAAAAATGGCAGAAAAGACGAATCATATTTTACCGCTATTTTCAAGACTTGAAGCAATAAAGGATGTATAACATAACTATTATAATAATCCAGATGAAATTCTGCACCATCTCCATAAACACCATCTCCCTTATACCATGCCTTATGAGAGTCCAATGCCTTTTTTACCACTGAAAAGTTCCATTCTTCACCGAATTCCTTCAAACCACATTCCACCATTGCAGAAAACAGTAACCAGTTATTATTTCCTGGCTTCATGGTTCGGGTAGACTTCCATTGTGCAATAAACCTCTCACGGGAAGTTTCATCTAAATTTCCCCATAGCTGGGTAGGGGCCTGTAATAAACCCTGAATAAGAAAAGCGCTGTTTACCAATATCTGGCGAGTAGCCGTACTGTTAAAATAATCATCTGACTTCGGGTCTACGGAATTGGCTAACGCCTTACAGGTCATCTTTATATATTTCTCACGTAATTTCCCCTCCGATGTTTCATCCGGACCAAGTTCCAGCCAGGGTGCTATTCCAGCAATTGTTCTTCCTACAGACTCCATGTGAGTCACAAATTCTCGCCTACTGGCCAAAGCTGAAGACGAACGTCCTATAGGAATCTTTTTTTTCAACTGATCTTTACTAAGATTGTTTATCACAGGATCAGCAATCTTAACAATTGTCTGTATCCAATATTGCCTATCACCATTATTAGCATCCTGTCCACAAACAGGAGCCATACCCAGGACCATTGGACAGAAAAGAGCCAAGAATATAAAAATCAATCGGTATACCATCGCTTTACTTCGTATTTCCTATTATATATAAATGTATAATGTGCTCACTAAAACTAATATTTTTGCATTAACAACTGTAGTTCTTTTACTTTATCCGGATATTTCTGCAAAAGATTGTCTGATTCTCCCACATCCTGCTTCAAATTAAAAAGTTCAGGTACATCTCCTTCTTTAAACTTACTATTACCCGTTTTAGGAAGATATACCCAATCCCCCTTGCGTATGCCATGTACTTGTCCACCCTTTACATAAACATATTCATCGCGCGGTCTCAAAGAAGGATTCTCAAAAAAAGATGAAACGTTTATTCCATCTATCTCCTGATTGAAAGAATGGGTGCCTGCATAGTGCATAATTGTTGGAAAAAGGTCAATGCTAGCAATTATAGCATCACTTGTCACTCCAGCAGGAACAACTCCTTTCCATCTAATAATGCAAGGTACCCTTACCCCACCCTCATAATACGAGAATTTACCGCCACGTAAAGGATCGGCAGAGCCACCCTCTCCTTTAAAAGACAACCAAGGTCCATTATCCGATGCAAAAATAACCAAAGTGTTTTCGGCTAATCCTTTTTTATCTAAATAGTCTAGAAAGCGACCTACATTCCAGTCTATTTCTTCTACTACGTCTCCATAAAGCCCTCGTTTACTTTTGCCTCTAAACTGTTCGGAAGCAAATAAAGGTACATGAGGCATTGACGGAGTTATATATAAAAAGAAAGGTTGTTTTTCATTATGTTGTTCTACAAAATCAATAGCATGGTCAAAATAACGCCGGGTAGTGGTAGACTGATCACATGGATATTCAATAATCCTATCTCCTTCAAACAACGGAGAAGCATTATTCAATCTCTTTTTTACAGCCGCCCTACTGGAAGTCCTCACAAATTCCTGATCTTCCTTAGCTTTCACTAAAGTGTATCCTTCTCTAAAAATCGCATCAGGAGCAAATTGCTGAGAAGGAGCAATATACATATCATTACTGTAAGGGATACCATAATAGTAATCAAACCCTTGGTCCGTAGGTAAATGCCCTTTTAAATCACCTAAATGCCATTTACCAAAACACCCTGTTATATAACCTTGTTCTTTCAATGCTTCAGCCAAAGTAATTTCTTCGGAAGGCATACCCGCAGATTCAGGAAAAAATACACCTTTTACTCCATTTTTCGTATTCAGCCGACCTGTTAACAACCCGGCACGCGAAGCACTTGATACGGAAGCCGAAACATAAAAGTCTGTCAATTTCAAACCATCCTTTGCCATACGGTCAATCGAAGGGGTCTGTATCAACGGCGAACCGTAGCAACCTAAATCTTGATAACCCTGATCATCCGTAAAGATAATCACAACATTAGGCTTTTGCCGGGCCTGTAACAGCCCGGCAGATAAAAGCATAGGATAAATTATCAGTCTCTTATTCATATCTTTTTATTCTGAAATAACAACACCTTCTGTAATCCCACTATCGTTATAGGTATCTACCCGGTAATGATATTTCACACCTTTAGTAAGAATATGAAGCAGTAAATCGGTGGTTTCACAATCTTTCACCTGAATACACTGATTTAAGAAATCAGGCTGATAACCAAAACGAACCAAGTAACCGTCAGCTCCGGATACTTTATCCCAAGTAAGTAAAGCGTATCTTTCATCTTCTTGATTCCTCTGTACTGAAAGTTTCTTAACCAAACCCGGTTTCTCCGAATAACCAAAACCGAATACACGTAAATCCAACAAAGCAAACTTACCTTCTTTGGGAGTATGTACATTCTCTATTTTAATAAAAGAGGCCTCGACCGGTACGGAAAGTTCAACATATTCATGCGGAACGGCTACTGTATTCTTTGATTTATCAACAATCTGTTTCCAATCTTCACCATTGTTAGATATATACAGCTTATAAGCATGATAATCCGTCTCCTTAGGAGCATCCGGATTTATATCCTGTTCGGCAAAATTTATCTGAACGGAGTTGACACGTACTTTTTTACCTAAATCCATTACAAAATATTCACCGGCATTACCACTCGCTGCAGACCACCAAGTTCTGACATTCTCATCTGTTGCTTTTTCTGATTCAAAACCGGGCAGTGAGGAAGATGCCATACTCTTTTTATTCTGAGACTGAAGCATCCAGCCAAAAGCAGAGATATCCTGAGGATCAAATTTCTTCTGCGGCAATTGCATAGGATAATCTCCCAATACAGTATGGGTTCTCATTCTCCCCTTTTCATCAAAAGAAACAGGGAATAAACCGATTCTTCTTTCAAATTCATCATGATTACCTACCCACATTGACGTTACTTGCCACCAATTTTCGTACTTATCTTTAAATACGCAACTATGTCCGGCACCACCAATAAAACCGCCAACTTTCAAAGAAACAGGATTATACGGTTGCTCTACAAAACCACCGTTGACACTATCACTCTCCAAAACCACATCGCAATACCAATTACAGATAGTTCCCGGCGTAGCATACTGAAGATAATATTTATCATTATTCTTCACAACCCAAGCACCCTCAGGACAGGGCACTTTCGCAAACTTGCCCTGCCAGGCAGAAGCATCAATCTCATCATAAAGTTCTCTACGTCCGAATTGATAACCGGACTTACATTGATTGACATCTGTAACATACTCGCGCAGGACTTTCTTCGATCCCTCAATTTCTTTAAAAGTAACAGGGTCTACTTCAAAAAAAGTAGTAGACTGAGTACCGCCTAAACCATAATAAAAATAGAAACGACCATTATCAATAAACAGGCAAGGATCGGCCATACGTCTGACCTCACCGCATTTCTCCCACTTTCCATTCTCAGGATCAGACGAGCGAATGACATCTACCGTTTTTTTCGTACGATCACGAGTAAAGTTGACAAAATATACATAATTATCATCAGCAGCTACAGCAGGAGCCACATAATGATCCAAATCTAGTGCAGAAGCATGTACTTCAGAATTGAAATATACATTCTTCCAAGTAATAAGATCGTCTGAAACACGATATCCTCCAATATCCATTGTAGTAAACAGGTAATATTTACCCTTAAACAAAACTACGACAGGGTCGGCAGCAGAACGAGCCTTCTTCTCTCTTGTTTGAAAACATCCCCAGCCATAATCCAAATTCATCGGATTACAAAAAGTTTTTTGTTTCTCTTTTATCTGTCCATTCTCAGAGCAAGAGAAGAAAAGAGACAAAACAAATAAAAAAATTATATATATTTTCATGGTATACCAAATATTAATATCCTTCATTTTGTGGGAAATTTTCTTTTCCCATTTGATCTATTTCAGATTGTGGAATAGGCCAATACCAATGAAAGTATTTAAAATTATTACGAGCCTCAATATAGTCTTTATTCAAAAGTGGATCATCTACCTTTTTATCACCTGCATGTAGTTTTACTCTCTCTTCTAAAAGACCAAGTCTCTTTAACAATGGCCATCTCACTCCTTCAAAATTGAGCTCGCGAGCATATTCATCCAAAAGAATATCCAAAGTTAATGGCCCATTAAAATACTCATTTCCTGCACGTTCCCATGTTTCATTATAATATTCTATAGCTTTAGCACTAGCACCTCCTTCTTTGTGAAAGTACGCCTCAGACGCCATCAAATAGGTTTCAGCCAATCGATAAATAGCAATATCTTTAAAACTCGATTTTCGCGAAGGAAGATCTGCATTAGTCCACATATCAAAATACTTACGTGTACAAGGGTGCAAACATTCTAAATATAGAGTAGTAGTAGTACTAGCTACATCACCTAATTGCTTCCCAGCTGGCAATATATCTTCATCCATATAATACCATTCATGCTTAAAATAAGATTCATATCTAACGTCCTTTTCCTTATCATACAAACTAAGCAAATAGCTATTAGGATATACGCGTCCCCAACCATATCCCCCGTGTTCAGAACGGAAATTACCTAAACCAGCTACTTTTTTATAATTAGGGGTACAGATCAAAGACATTCGATGTCCTGTCAAATCAGTTTCTCCATCAGGTATAAAACCGCCACCGCCAATTGCTTTAGAAAACTGAAATGACCACAATATTTCCGAATTATTTAGATCAGCTCCAGAAAAAACGGCAGATCGATCATCAAGCATTGCATAATCGGGACATGCAAAAATATCCTCACACTGTTTAATTGCTTCATCCCAATTTTCTTGCCACATGGCTACTTGTGCCTTAATATGTTTAGCTACAGCTTTTGTAAAACGACCATAAGAAACACCTGCACTAGACGATGGAACAGTCCAATCCAATACATCCATTGCATCTGTAAGATCATCATTAATTAATTTGAAAATATATTCCTTCTTAGCAGGAGCAAACTCACGATCAAGATTTGTATGATCTGTAGGAGCAGTATTTAAATAAAGCCGTTCATAACGTTTATAAAGCTCAAAATAAGAACGCCCTCTGAATAATTTGGCTTCTGCCCATGCCTTTTTTGTTATTGGATTATCTTCAAGTCCTAATTTTTCTGCCGCTGAAATTACTTCATTTGCTTTCCCTATAATATTATAATTATATGTCCAAAAAGCTTGTGCTTGTGATATATCAGATTTTATATTATCCAAACGAGCAAAAGCAGCAGCTGATCCACCTCTAAAAATCATTAAGTCCGTAGAGTAATCCAACATCTGAACTGTGAATAAATCAGACTGATTATCAGTAGCAAGAGTCCTAGTATAATTATATAATCCTGTTACAACTCTACTTAATCCATCAGGAGTAGTATACAGATAATCTACTGTAACCTGTGTTTTCATCTCTTCATCAAGCATATCTGTGCAAGCGGTCGTAAACCCTAATATTGCAAAAGCTGATATATATATTAATTTTTTCATGCTCTTTTAAGTATTTAGAATGATATATTTAAACCAAAAATAACTTGTTTCGATTCTGGATAGCTTCCAGGAGCCAATTCAGGACTATACGATTTAAAATTGGTAAATGTAAGCAAATTAGTTCCTGTACAATATATCTTCAGATTATTGATATTTATCTTTTCGGTAAGATAGCGAGGGAAAGTATATCCTAAAGATATTGTCCTCAAACGGAAATAAGAGGCATCTTGATAAGAACGTGTACTATTATAAATAGGTTGACTCTGAAAACTCGGTCGTGGAGCTAGATTTGAAGGATTCTCTGGAGTCCAATAATCAACTTTTATAGCATTTAGCTTACCTTGCAAAGATTCCCCCGCAAAATAGTTATTTTTTAAAGTAGCACCCTGTACTGTATAAAAATCTAAATATAAGTCGAACCCTTTAAAATAAAGATTACTGGAAATAGAGGCTACATAATCCGGATCTTTCTTAATAACTATACGATCTTCACTATTAATCACTCCATCATTATTAATATCTTTCACCTTGATATCTCCCGGTTCAACCTCATCAGTACGGCTTAACGCTTTATCTGGAACACCATCTCCATCTGTATCATAAGTCTTTTTCAGTTCATATTTTATAGTATTATCTGGACCTGTAACTTGATCAAAATCTTCATATTGATAAATACCATCAAACTGATAATCATAATATACATCAATAGGTTGTCCGACAAACCATTTATTATCAACATCATCCAACGGTTTACCATTACTATCTACTTTATCGTTGACTTTCACTATTTTATTTTTAGACTTGGTAAAATTAACTCCCAAACTCCACTTAAATGTTTCTTGACGGAATATATCCGCATTCAAAGAAAGCTCCCAACCTTGAGTACGAGTTTTTCCTAGATTATCATACATTGTACTATAACCTAATGAATTATTAATACTTCTAGCAACAAGCAGATCAGTTGTAGTTGTATTATAATATTCGACTGTACCATTCAATCTGTTACCAAATAAGCCAAAGTCAATAGCAAAGTTCGCAGAACCAGTTGTCTCCCACTTCAAATTTGGGTTAGATAGTTCTTTCGTAGGAAGATAACCTGTTTCTAATACATTACCAAATTCCGTGCCAAGTCCTTCAGTAGCTCCCAAAGTCTTATAAGGCTTAATAGCTTGATTTCCTACTTGTCCATAACTTGCACGTAACTTCAAATTACTTAACCAATCCACATCTTTCAAAAAAGATTCTTCCTTGATTCTCCAAGCAAAAGCTAAAGATAAGAAATCACCCCATTTATTAGAAGGCCCGAAAACAGAGGAACCATCACGGCGCCAAGCTGCAGTCAACAAATACCTATCCATTAAACTGTATTGTGCACGTGCCATAAATGAAAGTAATGTTCTTTCTTCGTATTTACGTCCAATACCTGTCACATCACCATCAGGAAGCATATTCCAGTCAAAATCTATCGGAACATTATTTGCTGAATATTCCATCTCTTTTTCAGTTTCATTATCCCAGCTCTGAACAAGAGTCAGATCTAAACGATGCATCTGATTCTTAATAGGAACCGAATAATTTATAATATTTTCTATTAGCCAATGTTCCTTATTTCCATTAGATAATGTTCCGCTTGCACCACCACCAGGATAATTCTTATTTTTATATTGTCCATTCTCTTTTTGAATATTATAGAATGAGGTATTCAAACGATAATTAAACCCTTTGAAAGGCCTAAAATCCATAAATACATTCATTTTAAGATTATTTATCATAATCTCATGGTTAGCATTTTGAGCACGATATAATGGATTTACATCTAAAGATGAATTAATATATTCGGTATAGCTTCCATCCTCATTAAAAGGTTGTCCCAATGGAGATCTAGTAATATATTCATTAAAATTACCATCCTCCTGTGTTTGTTTAGATCGTGCAAAAGAAATATTACTACCAATACTCAGCCATTTATAAATTTCATAATCCATATTCAAAGAAAAATTGCCACGAGAATAATCAGAGTTAGGTGCCATACCTTCCTGTTTAAAAAAGCCAAGACTTGCTGCAATTTTCATTTTCTCACCGCCACCACGGATACTCAAATCATATTTCTGTACAAGAGCGGGACTAAGCATCAAGTCTTCCCAATCGACGAACTTTTTATTCTCATAAGCTTTTTCCATTATTTCATCAGTTAACACCTCTTGAGGGCTTTCTGGAACCCGTCCCAAGTCTGTACGCACAGCTTCCTTACGTAATTGATAAAATTCTTCACCTGAATAAAAATCAAAATCTTTCATCAAAAATTGTGTGCCGAGATAAGTATTAAAGTCGATTTGAGCCTTACCCTTTTCACCACGTTTAGTTGTTACAAGAATAACGCCATTAGCAGCTCTTGCACCATAAATTGCTTGTGCAGCTGCATCTTTTAATACCTCCAAAGATTTGATGTCGGCATTATTCAAATTAGCAAAACCCTCACCATCTACCGGCACTCCATCTACAACATAAAGAGGTTCATTTCCACCTGTCAAAGAACGCTTACCTCTAATTAAAATATCAGGAGCAGATCCTGGACGACCTGAAGTCGCTGTAACATTTATACCAGCCGCTTTACCTCTTAGCATATCTCCTACATTAGAAGAAGGAAAGGTATTTAACTCCTCAGCCTTAACAGAAGTAACCGAACCTGTCAAATCACTTTTACGTTGGATACCATAACCAACCACTACTACTTCATCTAATTGTTGTGAATCTTCAACCATTTGTATATTCAAGATAGAATTATTTTCTACAGCTTTTTCTACAGAATCAAAACCAATATACTTGAATATCAAAACTGCATTTTGTGGAACTTCTAATGAATAATTTCCATCAACATCTGTAATAGTACCAATACTTGTTCCTTTAACCATAACATTTACCCCAATTAGAGGCCCGTTCGTATCAGTAACAGTTCCAGTTACCTTTTTACTTTGAGCATTGGCTGTGGTATTAACTGCAACGGCAATGAATACCCATAGCATACACAGTGCTTTTTTAAATAAATTGTTTCTCATAATAATTTAATAGTTAAAATTAGTGTTTTATTTTTTTAAGGCTTTATCTACATTCAAATCAATACCAGACCACCCTTTTTTACACGTCCAGTATTCTGAGGGAGAGGACCAAAATTCATCGGTTTCCGGTAAACCCAAAGCTATAAAAACAGCGGCACACAAATATAAACTGCCTGTAGAGATATAAGTTTCTCCAATATGTGGTTGATATCCTGCAAAACCAACTCTCAACCAACCTTGAGGATTAAATGTTCCTACAACATTTAGTTGGCGATTTATTACGGCAGTTAATGCGCATCTTACTTGGGCTGGACTTACCCTAGCAGGAAGTACTTTTCTGTAAGCAACATCAGATAAAGCATGAAAAGCACCAAAACGATATGCTAATGAACGGCCTACTATCGGGAATGTACCTTCTGGAGAAATCAACCTTTCTTGCTGCTCAGCATAACGTGCATAGCGTTCAATTTCTAAATTATAGGGAATAGAAGATTCCAACCCGTTTTTCTTCATCACACTTAATACTTCAACCATCATAGGATGAATTACGAAACTATTGTAATAGTCCATATGAAAATCTGCACCATCACCATACCAACCATCTCCCTTATACCATAAAGCAAAACGATCACACGCGTATTTCACTCGTTCATACTCCCACTCACCAGCAAATTCTTTTAAAGCAGCTTCTACCATTGCAGCAAAAAATAACCAATTAGTTTCAGAAGGCTTTATAATTCTTGATGATTTAAGCTCTCTAATAACACGTTTTTGAGTTATTTTATCCAATTTATCCCATAATTGCGTACGTGCTCTCAGCAAGCCATGAGCTAAAAAAGCTGCATCTACCAATGGTTGACGTCCTTTATTAAAGTTCAAATAATCGGGAGATTCAGGATCTACTGCATTGGTAATAGATTTTAAAGCTAAGTCAATATACTTAGCACGTAATCTCCCTTCTATAGTATCATCTGGGCCTAACTCCAACCAAGTGGAAATCCCCGTAATAAGACGCCCCAAAGCTTCCAAATGAGTTACCTCTTTTCTTTTTTGAATGTCAGTAGCGATAGACTCTACAGGCATATTCTTACGTAGTTCACCTCTAGCCATATTTGTTAGCAAAGGATAAGCAATATGATGAAGGGCACTTAACCAAACAGATCTGTCAGCATTTTCTGAAAATGCAGTAATAGTTTCTACGACAGGTCGACCTTCCATTAGATTTTTATAACGAATCAAAGCTTCAACGAAATAATAATCTGCATAAGTAAGAGGTGCATCAATTTCATAATTCTTTGCCACAAAACCAGTACAATGCTGTATAATAAAATGATTATTATCCCCCACTTTTTTTGCTCGATATGCAGGTGAAGCTAATGATCTTATTTGTTGTTCTCCTATAGCAAGAAACTCTTCACCCAATTTACCTGGAACATAAGAACTTAATTCTACATAGGCTGAAGCCATGATAGCTCCTGCAGAAGCATCTCTATCTTCTCTTGGAATATTAGGGGCATCAAAATCCCAATAAGGTATCTTATCTTTAGGTAAACGAGGATGATCCATAATAAACTTACCTATTTTAATAGCATGGTCTAAATACTCTTTTTTTCCTGTCTGACGATACATCATAGTAAAGCCATATAATCCCCATGCTTGTCCCCTCGACCATGCCGATTGATCATTTACTCCTTGATGAGTGACTTGATTTAATACTTTTCCAGTAATGGTATCATAACTAACCACATGATACGAGCTACCATCAGGACGAAAATGGTTAATCATAGTACGATCTGCATGCGATTTGGCCTTCTCATAATAAGAGTTATTTCCTGTCAACGAAGAGGCTACTGTAAGAAGTTCAAGATTCATCATATTATCTATAATAACAGAAAACTGCCATTTCTTACTATTCCAAGAACGAGTACAGCCTGTTACAGGATGAAAACGAGTAGCTAAAGAATTTGCAGCTGTTTCAATCACTTCCCTATATGCCTCATTGTGTGTAAGACGATAACCATTACCAAAACTACAATTAATAATAAAACCCACATCGTGATTATTGGTTGTATATTTTTGCTTTTCTACACGTGAAGTCATTTCTTCCGCTGCCATTCTCACTTGTGGATCATTGCTATATTCATAGCAATACCAGAGTGTACCGGGATAAAAACCACTTGTCCACCATGGAGATTCACATGTAATCATTTCACCATTTTTTGCAGTTCTAGGAAGTATGCCCTTTTGTGATTGCATTACATTAAACATAGACATAGATTGTTTAACTGAAAAATCAAGGGCATCATCTACAACCTTTTTCATTCCCCTAGATACAGCATGCAAAGAACATACATTACAAACTAATAAAATCAGGCAACTAATCAAAATTCTCTTTTTGCTTCTCATTATTTCCATTTTGAAGTTTACACTTAATATTTTCTATTTTCAGATGCGACAAAGGAAGATAAAATGACATTTTCTCTATATAACAATCGTTCTTTTTGGAATAAGAATAGTACAAACGTCTATTAATTCATAGGTTCATATTGAGTATCTAATCAATCTACTCTACTATTTTTGAATAACACATTTCTCATATTTATTAATAACATTGAACAAAATATCATATATTTTTTTTTGCTTGTTTGTCATTTGTTCTTCTAAAATAGGTTGGGTCTCATAAAAGTCCCTCTGAACATCATAGAACTCTCCCGAACGATAAAGTTTATATTGATGGGTCCGGGCAAAAACAGTAGCATTTTTATTACATACTTTTTGGGGAGCATACCAACAATAAACCCATTGTCTTACTTTTCGACTTTTACCTTTAAGTTGAGAATAAAAACTTTTTCCATCTAATTCCAAAGACGATGGAATACTAGTCCCGGTAATATCACATATAGTAGGTAAAAAATCTGTAAAATCAACAAGGTTGCTATTCACTTCATCACGTAATCCTTTAGGACAGGAAACAATCAGTGGCACATGGGTACCAGAATCTATTGTTTTTCCTTTTCCGCCAACATAAGTTTTTCCATTCAGCAAGGACACAATAGCAGTACTCGTTCCATTATCCCCTGTGAAAATTATCAGAGTATTATCTCGCAATTGTAATTTCTCTAATTCATCTACGACACGTCCTACTAATTTATCAGTATACTTCACCATGTCTGGAAAATGTATGGGATTCCCTTTATAGGTAGAAGAACGTATTGGAGACCAATTTTCAGAATCAGGGGTAGATACAAAAGGAGAATGTGTTAAAACCATTGGATAATATACAAAGAAAGGTTTTGTTTTATTTTCACGTATAAACTCTAATATAAAGTCGCAGTAAATATCTGGACCAAAAGTATTCTGAGGAAAATCAATAGTTTGTCCATCTATATCTATCACTGGATTAGCATACCGAGTATCGCACCTCTGAGCATCTACAGCTTTTTGTGTATGTTGCCAAAGGCAAAATTTATCAAAACCAAAATGTGCTGGTGCATCCTCTTCTCTACCCAATTGCCACTTACCAGCAATACAAGTTGCATATCCAGATTGTTGCAACAGATTAGCAAATGTAATTTCTTTACGGTCCAGTTTGGCAAAAGCCGTATAATTCCGCACGTTATACTTTCCAGTCATTAATTGTACACGACTTGGGGTACTTAATGGATTAGAATAACAATGTTCAAACCGAATACCCTCTTTAGCTAATTTATCAATATAAGGGGTATCATATCCACCACCATTCGCCCCCACACACTCATAGCCAAAATCATCAGCCATAATCAGTACAACATTCATGCGTTCACCAAAGTAAGAGGCATATATACAACTGCTACTCAAACAAAAAAACGAAATAGAAAATAAAGTCTGTTTCATATCCAATTATTTTATATCATCTTTGAATTGTAATATCTACTTAATATGAATATAGCCAAACCTGTGTATTCACTCAGTTTACTTAAATCAATATCCCTTCTCCTTATATAACTGATGTAGCAATCATTCATTTAAGATTCAAACTACTAAATTATATTTAGTCGCTTTTAGAAATCTGCCCATCCAAAGAGAGAGGGAGTAACTGTGCTCATCACAAAGAAAGTTTATCACTTATCCCGAAAACCAACACTCCACCATCCAAGTTTCTTGATGTTTAATCCAGAGCCGATTCAAAACTTTACAGAACGAATATATATTATTACGTCCTATATTAGTAGTCACAATAGCAAACTCTCCTTTCCCTGCTTGTATAATAACTTTTTTATAACGAGGTACAGTTATTAAATAAAAATCTTGTCTCGTGTTGGGAAATAACCCCATAGAATGAAAGACATACCACGAAGACATAGCTCCAGAATCATCATTACCAGGAAGCCCAAATCATCATAATAAGGAATTGAAGAATTCCACTTAGGATTTTCTCCTATACGATTAGAAGGCTGAATTATAGTCCTATAAAGAGCAGAATAGAATATCATCCGTTCATCATCTGTCATTCCTCCCACTGAAACTTTCCGTAAACATGTTTCCCAAATAGGATGAGCTTTTTTACGTATAGTTTCAAAATCATCTTTAGCCATTTCCTTTTCAGCATTTTCTTTTGCTTTCTCAGCACTAATAAAAGAAATTTCAACGCATATATTCAGTTGTTCACCAGCCCTTACTTTATAACTAAAATAACACCCATTACGGCTATAATCATGAATATTCAGAGGATATTCTTTTTTCAAATCAGGCTTTATTTGCATATTTCTTATTGTTCCACAACCAAACATCGGAACATCAAAACAAGCATAAAAATATACAGTATATTCTTCCCCTACATTCCATCCACCTTTAGCTTTTCCATAACCAACAACTTCCATATCAGACAGTATTTCTATACCAGATGCCAATAATATTTGAGGGATAGAATCTTTATAAAGCATAGCCCCGGCATCTATCAGAATATGAACTTCTCCATCCTCCCAAAAAGTATATCTATGCAAGCCCATACTATGTGTAGTTGTTAATCCAACTTTTCTGTTATATTTTTGTAATATAACAAAAAGTATCCGAAAGAAGCTTTTTCCGCCGCTAATAGAGAAGAAACATCGCGCTGATTCACATCTCTCATTATGGACATCAAAGTTATATTTCCACATTTTGCTCCACCACCAGTACCACTTACATATGTATGACCAAAACAGTAAACAGGAATATTACTTCCATATCCCGCATTAGGAAACTGCCACCTCTTAGCCGAAAAGCAATCTGGTCTCAATTTGACCATTCCAAAAGGCAGAGTTCCTTCTGGAAATACATTACCTGTATTATCCACCCCAATAAAAGGATTTACATAGTCAACCAATGCCAACTTATCTTGAGCAAATAGAGAAACATGTATCCAAATAAAGAAAAGTATCACTTTTCTATAATCAGCCATATCATCTTTCATTTGGAAGTAGAGCTTAATCTTAAACAATAAAACAGGCTATAATAAGACTACCAAATAGCCAATTTTGGCCCATTTTTAGATTCTTTCGTACCAAAAGAACAACTTTTGCCATTATCAGAATCATCACCCAATTGTCTGACCTCCCTTATTAATACAAAAGTTATTTCTTGTTCCCTACAATTACGGAGTAATTCTGTAACATCCAGTTGGTGATAAGCAGCTGTTTTATCCACTACTATTTCACCTGCTACATGCGCAGTACCCCCAACGTCCGTTATACGAACCTGCTTCCCTTCCAAATTAGGAGCATTTCTCCAGTTTAAAGAATTCTCATCCCAATTATTATTATCCAAAGCGTAAACGTGGAAACGATAAGGATGTCCGGCAATGGAATTACCATATATCTGAAATATGGCAGCATTTATTTTCTGTCTATCCACTCCCGACAAATCAAACTTAACATAGCTTACCTGATTCCCATTTACCCGGGAAGCATTCATCTCCACATTCATCATTTTAGCCTTACCGAAGTTCTTTTTATCATTCCTACCGGCTTTTACTACCGCATCATCTACAGCGACTAATGTATTTTGCGCATTCATGCAAACAGGAATAGTAAGAAGCATCACGCTTTGCCCCGGAAGCTCAAAGGAAAGTTGTCCATTCTCCGAGATTTCTTTCGACCAAACCACCTCACCATAAGCATTTGCACTTACTTCTTCGGCAATTACTCTGGTTCCGGTGGGTAAGTCTAATGATTTCATATTCAAAGTCAGATTATTTGAAAAGTGTTTGCGTTGTACAAGCCATATATAGTATCTCATTTCTTCCGGATTAAAGCATGTAATGGCATCCACATCATTATCAGTAGCAGATTTCACCGTACTCAATAAAGGACGTTCATTCTTAAAGCCTTTTGCAAAAAGACGGACTACTTCACCAGTGCGCTGAATACCGCTTATATCATAAGAAGAAGGAATATCTTTTACGGATTCTGAATCAAATAATTTAATTTCTCTCACCTTTATACTTCCCTTATCAGTTGACACAAACCGAACTTTAGAAGTCATAACAGGGGTATCAAACAAGAAGAAAGACTGAGCATAACGTGCATTCTTTTCCATTGTTTCCTTTATATCCACCCAAGCGGTGCCATCCCAATATTGTAAATTAAAGTTTTTCACGCGGTCAGGAGAAGTATAAACTCCATAAGAAGAACCTGTATAGACTACTGCCCCACCCAAAGAGTAACTTTTACCCAAATTAATCTCCAAACATTTCTCTTCATCCGTATCTGAAGAGACCCACATGGAGACATCTGTTTTATCTCCATCCGTTATAGCTTTCACGATTACTCCATGAGAAGAAGTCAGGTCTGACGTTTTCTTACCCAATGCCACATTATTATAAGCATCCTCAACAATCCGCTTCCCCTGCCAGATAAAATGATGTCCTGATTTGATTCCTCGCGGATATGTGCCACTAGTAGTATTTGCAAACTTAAAAGCCCACATACCATAACCCTGATTAAGCGTATTATTCGCATATTCACCTGCCCATTCCGTAAATAAAGAGGGAGAATCCATTGTTTCTTCCTTATCTATCAGATAAGCATTCATCCAGCGACCGGTCTCTGTATAAACAATTGGCAGAGATTGTTTCATAGGATGGTTTTCCACGATAATTTTTCTTATATCAGAAACCTTAGATGCATAACCCGCAGCCGGCAGATTATAAGAATGAGTAGAAAATATATCCAATAAATCTCTGTCTGAAGGTAAACCGCGATAGTCTATACGCAAATTTTTCACTACTTCTGCCCACCAATTCGCATTCGAACCTGCTGTGACAGGGCTTACAAAACGCGACTTCAAACATTTCCCATATAGTTTGTTCACATCCTGTACTGCACAATACACAGCATCCGAAACAATCTTCATAGCATCCACATACTGTGTTATCCTCATGGGACCCGCGTGGCGATGGTTCGGTTCGTTATGCATAGCATACATGGTTACATCTCCAGTCTTAGCCGCATAAAAAGCAAGTGCATAGAAACGTTGCCACTGTCTCCATTTATTATTCCACGTTCCATCGAAATCTGTAGAATTTATCTGAAGAACTGGTTCTATATTCAGACGTTTCAATTCTTTCAATGCATATTCAAAAACCATCGAATTAGTAGAAAACTGTTTTTTACGGCAATTTTCCAAAACCGGTTCCCAACGGATAAAGCGGTTACGTTCTGGATTATTTCTCAATTCAGTCTTACATACTTCAAAATCATCCAAAGTAGACACTCTTTCATCATTCAGTACAGCTGACTGAGGAACATAATCATTCAAGGATGTCCAAACTCGCAGACTATTTACATTGGAATATTCAAGCCAACCGGAAATATTACTTCCTGGGAAATAATACCCTTGGTTGTAAGCCACATACTTCATTGATTTCCCAATAACCTCTTTGGTTATTGTTATCTGCATTTTTGTCTTCGATGGCTCCTGAACAGTTTTCTGCACTTCATTTATTATCACAGGTACAGGCATATTAGCCTTTTCCTTACCATACACTTCAAATTCATTAATCCGAATTGGCTCACCATCTGTGGACACCAGACGAATCTGAAAAGTCTGTAGTGTAGGTTTAAAAATAAATTCAAGTTTATCCAACCGGTTTTCCGTACGTTCCGTATCCGGTAAATCCGTCCAGTTGGCGTCATCCCAATACTGAATCTTAAAGTTCTTCATCGACCAAAATCCCGGAGCTTTGCCTTTTTCCGGTTCCGTCAACTCGTTTTCCGGAATACCGGTATAGATAACAATCCTGTTGATATCATAATATCGTTCCAAATTAATATCCAATATATGAGGAGGTCGTGCACTTTCGGCACTCATCCAAGTTGATTTGCGTGAAATAACTCCGTCCGTCACATTAGATGCCGGAAATTTCTCCTGTTGTGACGATGCAGTCACCGGCTTACGTAACGCCACATTTACATCATCGGCTTGCAATCCTAAAAATGGCACAGCAAGAACTCCGCATATTAAAAACAGCTGTTTCTTAAAACTCATAAATTATTTTTTAATGAATTATTTACTTTTGAGAATAACAAGCCTCATAAGCAGCTTCAGCATATCTCCTGCCTAGAATTATTTGGCTGTCTGCGCTAAAGTGAGGATCACGTTCATCAATCAAAGGAACTAGTTCTCTGGATGACACACAATAAGCATATGAAATATGCTGAGGAACTGTACGTAGCATTTTATTAAATGCCTCCGAAGTTCCATTTGCCCGCCAATCGGCAATCTCACCTACTATAACAGGAAGTTTCTCATCTCCCAAATCTTGCCGTAAATCAGCGACCAACTTCTTCAGTTTTTCCATATATAGTCCCGGTTCCCGACTGTCCGATTCACCCTGATGCCAAATAATAGCTTTCACCTTACCATATTTCATGGCCTGGCGTATACGCGATAAAGCTTCACCATAATAATCATCCCGGGCCCCTTTTAACCACGAGTTAATAGAACTGCCACCGCGGGCATTCACTACCAGCCCTAATTGATGTCCGGTTTTCTCTGTTATTGCCTTTGCAAAAGAATAGGCAGGACCTACTCCCTGTAAATCCAACTGCTTGCGAATAGTAGAATACTTGTTCAAAGGATTCCTTGCTTGTTCCATTGTACCGGTAGGAGTCAGCAAATACACATCTTTAATGCTACTTTTATAATTATCAGTAATATATCCACGACCTGCCATATTAGACTGTCCTATAAAAAGGAATAAGTCCAATTTAGGCATCACCGGCTCAGGGTTAACATACACACCTTCCGTTTCCAGTCGATAACTGTCGGTACGAAAAGGACATGCAGGAAATCCCTCTTTATTAAAGAAATTAGGATTCGCACTATTTACCCACAGGTAACGAACATCAATAGGAGCCTGCACCTGCTCACTGCTTACTCGCACCTGGCTATTACTAACGATGACCGCTTCGGCAGGATAGAACTTACCATCTTTACCTGCAACCATAAATCCGGAGAGTGAAGCAGCTCCATCTTTAGCAATAATCCCGGTACCTGTATTTATAAAATCAAGAAGTAAACTACCATTTTCCGCTTTTGATAATTTCTTAAATTCAGGACCCTGATAAATAATCTTTTTACCATATATCTTTCCCAAAGCTAACTGTGCCAATCGCCAACCTACCGTATCCTTTACAATCGGATGAATATCTTTAGGGTTTCCCTGATCAAAGGCGACCGCCATCCCCGTATTTTTCACACGAAGTGAAGTTAAATATTGTGCCTCACGTAATTCATTCCAATAGCGTGTCTTTGTTTCAAATCGGGGTAACTGTACAAATAAGAAAGGAATATCTCCTTGTCCCCATGAAGTCCTCCACTCTTTAATCATAGCGGGAAATAGTTTGCGGTATTGCGCCCCTCTGGCAGTATTTGATTCTCCCTGATAAAAAATGAATCCTTTCAATGTGTATGGACAAGCAGCACTCAACATTGTTTCGGACAAACCTACCGGACGGCGAAAATTCCATTTTCCCATAGGTTCTGACGGTTTGTTAATGTATCGTTTCTTCTCTGCGCTCAACTTGTTGTACTCCGCCAAAGAACTATGGTAATTATTATACAATTTCTCATATTCACCAGGACGATAAGAGTTGGCAATACTATCATAGTATTCCAGCAGCGGACGAAAATCTTTATCAGACATCAACAATTTCCGGCTTGTCCATGCCTCAACCGTTGTCCCACCTACAGGAACTTGAATGATACCGATAGGAATATTCAGTTCTTTATGTATATTCTTGGCAAAATAATAGGCTATAGCTGCAAAATCTGTCGCTGTTTCCGGCGAGCACGCCTTCCAAGATGTTCCGGGTACTTTTTGTTCCGGATAAAATTTCCTCGGTACCTTATAATAACGTATCTGAGGATAATCAGCCAAAGAAATTTCTGCCTGCGCATCTTTCACCCTGCGTAGAGCAAACTCCATATTTGACTGACCACCCGCCAGCCATACGTCACCTACGAAAACATCCTTGAAACAAATCTTATGATTACCATTTACAATTTCCAACTTATATGGTCCTCCGGCCTCTCCAGTCTTCAATTCAACCATCCATTTGCCTTTTGCAACCACCATCTTCCGGTTTTGTCCTTCAAAACGAACTTCAACCAGCGAACCGTCCGTTCCCTCCCCCCAAACCTTTACATTAGCATTACGCTGCAATACCATATGGTCTGTAAAAATATCAGCAACGGCAAATCTGTCGTTTGCCAAAAGAGAAATACTTATCAGTAATAAGTATAAAGAAGATAAAATGCGTTTCATAGTTATATTCGGATTTTAAATACCTCTGCAAAAGTGTCCGTTTATCCTATGAAAGTATATAACAATCGTTCTTTTGTACAGCAAAGTTGTACAAAGAGCCTATAAACAGAATAAGTTGTACCATTCAAGTAGTACAACTTATTCGATTAAACATTATTTCCGACTATGTTTCATACCTAATATGGTTTTCAGCAGAATCGTGCGCCTATCTCCTTTCAAAGATACCTTCATCGCATTCTTTATATGAGAAATATCCGTTTCAATACTTAATTGCTGCTTAGGCAAAATTACATACTCCTTTCCCGCTTCATTGTTTACGGAAAGACTGATACGAATAGGCTCGTCCACAGGATTCTCCAATACAGTAATCATCGTATTCTTCTTCTCCGGTAAAGTTATGTAAAAATACCCCTCGCCTGTTACAGATGATTTTTTAATAAGCGGGCTTCCTCCTCGCGAAAACGTGAACGGAGCCATCGGTCTTCTCCCATAGGGTACATATTGTACACCCGGTTTTGAGTTCCAGCCACCATATGATCCGGCATATTGATAACCATACTCATCAATCTTCAACTTATATTTGGCATCCTTCTCCTGTCCTTTCGGAATAATAGGAACCGTATTTACCATCAAGCCATTACAAAGAGCATTCACAATACCTCGTTCAGACGCATAATCTCCCCAAACAATAGAGTCAGTCACTGCCACATATGGTTCATGCTTTTTATCAGTAGCCATATAATGTAATATATTTGAAAGAAGTTTATCTGCTACCGGATCCGTTCCACAATGATTTATCAAATCGAAACCCGACAATAACACAGACCCCTTACCCATAAACAGCTCCGACAAAGCAGTTGCCGATAACGCACGACTATAATTAGCAAGAATTGCCACGTTTTTCAAATCAGCTGCATGCAAGTCATATCCTCTATTCACTGGATAAATAGCAGGAAATCCCTTTTGCGACTCATCATAAGAAGTATAATCAGACCAAAGTTTAAAACGTTTCGGGGTCAGCCCTTTAAAGACCGGATGATAAGGACGTTCAAGATTAATATTCATACCGTCTTTATATGCTAAAGAAGGAGACAGGTAGACCGGATCATTATTACTGTCTTCTAAAAATCTAACCGAAATCGGCAGCCATGACTGATTGAATTTAACCGGATCCTGCTCCAGACAAACAACGCGTCCTCCTTTCTTTATATACTCCCTTAATTGTTCAACTTGGCTGTTTATGTTATTGTCCCAAGAATCCTTTCCCAAAACTAAAATGGAATTGCGAGGCAAATCCTTAATCATACGTATCGGTTTCACCATATAACCAAGCTTTTGCAGGCAACTTCGGGTTTGTTCCCCCACCGAAGAATCATATACATAAATCGCTTTTCCAGTTACATCCTTATTGTTCCAATCCTGTCCTGCAATGAAGATTTCACTCTCATTATGGGATATCTTCCTGCCATTCATCCAAATTTCACCTTTCAATACATAATCTCCCGAAGCCAAATCCTGAGGAATATCAATTGAAAGAGGACTCCTATATGTCCCATAGTAAGGAACAGACGGCAGTTCGATACCTCCTGACAAAAACTTCTCATTCCCTTTCTCAATCCACCATTGCAAACGGGCGCCATTCAAATCATTGCAATAATCATCATCATTAACTACATGAGCAACGACCGAGAACTTATTTCCGACATAAACTTGAGACTGCCAGTTTTCCCAACTCAGTAATATCGGTTGATAACTTGTCTGATACTGCCATGCTACAGGTTTCGGTTTCATTTCTGCAAACGATTTTACTCCATCCCAATTATGGAATATTATGGTAAAAGGCATAGTACCTGCAAGATTACCATTCTGGCATCTCAACCGACGAAACAGTTCCGTAGCATTTTTTAAGACAAAGGCTTGATATGACATAGCAGCCTCAGCTTGTTCTTCATTTGGCAGATGACCGGTCCAACACTTTTGCGAACCGGGCTGCTTAGTCCGGGAACAAAGGTTGAAACGTCCGTCTATCCCCGTATAGTTACCCACGCACTCAGTAAATGTAATAGGCTGAACTCTACCCGAATTTTGCCACATGCTCTTATCACGCATATTAAGATAAGTCAGGAAAGTGTTGTAATACCATCCCCAATACCGATGTACATCATAAATATCACCTGATTTTCCAAGCCCATATCCGGTATTACCTATATACAATCTGGTATCATCCCATTTCTTGAGTTTACCACACATTTTTGTCAGAAACTCCCGATACCGAGTTCCAACTTCACCTTCAGGCGGCATTTCATTAGCCAATATATAAATGACAACAGAAGGGTGAGGGGTAAACGGTCCTAAATCTATTTCCTTATATGTCTTAAACGATAAGTCGAAGTCTGCCGGCGGTGCAGTATTAGTTCCATGCTTAGGCCGTCCATAGCGACCGGCAAAAATCATCATGCCTTCTTCATCGCATACATCCATCCAGTTTTGGTCATCAGGAATACGAATAATATTTATATTCAAACTCTTCATAAAACGGACATAATCACGAGCGAACTCCTTACTTCTTTCCAAGGATTCAGGTATCCCTCTTTCCGGCGGATTAATGGCATTACCTCGCAAATAGATAGGTTTCCCGTTCAGATAGAACACCCCATCCCGCATCTCAAATTTTCTGAAACCAATCCGCTTGCGTACAACTTCAGTATCCGTCTTTATTTCAAGGTTATAAAGAACAGGAGTAACCGGACTCCACAATTCCGGATTCAAACCATCTATTTTCCATACTATTGTCGTATCGACTTTATTCTTAAAAGAAAACTCTTTTGAACGACTACACAATATCTCACCATTACGAGTATGAGAAATGACTGCATCAAAAGACAGATGTTCGTTTGCCTCAACGGACAAACTTATTTCAACTCTGACATCCTTATCAGTAGTAATCGGAGTAAGTTTATGAACATTTGCTGCTGACAAGGCCAATGGACACAAAAAATACAACGTACATAGTAATTTTGTTTTCATAGTGCATATATAATAAATAAGTTTATTTTTCACCTTTTTGATATTGGGCAGGGGGCACTCCAAACAATTCCCTAAAGCGCTTAATGAAATAGCTCGGGGAATTAAAGCCTACTTCATACGCTATTTCTGAAACAGTCTTCGTATCTATTTGCTTGAGAAGTATCTGCGCCTTCTTCAACCTGATATTCAGAATAAAATCATTCGGTGTCTGTCCCGTAATACCTTTAACTTTCAAGAAGAGTTTGGTACGTCCCATATTCATAGCCTGAGCAAACATATTCACATCAAAATCCGGATTATCCAAATTCTGTTCAACACAGGCTACACATTGTTCCATGAACTGATAGTCCGCGCTATTGGTTGCCAATATATCTACATTATTATCCATTTGTTTCGCATATTTCTGCTGTAACAGTTTTCTACTGTTCACCAGGTTGTTACAACGCATAAACAAATGTTTCACATTAAAAGGTTTGGTTACATAGTCATCCGCTCCCATTTTTAACCCTTGCATTGTGTATTCTTCAGCAGTTTGTGCCGTAAGCAATATCACGGGAATATGAGAGGTTTCGAAATTACTCTTTATCTTTCTACACATCTCTATACCAGACATTTTGGGCATCATAATATCGCTCAGTACAATATCTGGTTGCACCTCTTTTGTCTTTTCAAATCCTTCCTCACCATCCTGAGCTTCATAAACAGTATATATTTTAGAGAACAAACGCGCCAGCAACCCCCTAAGTTCTTCGTTATCTTCTACAATAATAATCTTGCTTCTTGTCTCGTCCGACTGATTATCCATCTTCTCATCATCCACCACATCCGCCGGTACCTGCGAACCATATACTGTCAGTTCAGAGATACATGATGAATCAATATCAGGAGTAGCTATTTTCTGTGCATCGGTAATATGGCCGTCTCCTAAAGGCAGTTCAACAACGAAAGTCGTTCCTTTGCCTTCCATACTCCGAACACTGATTTTCCCTTTATGGGCTTCGATTATACTCTTTGCAAGTGCCAGGCCTATGCCTGTACCTTTCTGATTATTCATACTGTCTACTTGATAGAAACGGTCGAATATCTTATCCAAACTCTCTTCAGCAATACCCACTCCCGTATCCGACACAGTAACCATAACACTATTCCCATATTCCTGTACCGACAGTGAAATCGTACCGCCCAAAGGAGTATATTTAAAAGCATTGGACAACAAATTATAAATCACCTTTTCCAATTGTACTACATCGAACCAGACTTCAAGATTCCTATCCTTATTAAGAAACTCAAGATTAATTTGTTTACCTCGTGCATATTCTTTAAAAGACAAGTAAATTTCATCCAAAAAAGAGTAAATATTCTGCTTACTATATTTAAATTTTTCAAAGCCTTGTTCCTGTTTTCTGAAATCCAATAGTTCGGTTATCAAGCGTTTCATACGCAACGTATTTCTATGGATATTCACAAGCTTACTATACACCAAGGGTTGAATGTCGCTTCGCTCCATCAGCATTTCCAATTGGCTCACGATCAGCGTAAGCGGAGTACGGAATTCATGTGATATATTAGTAAAAAAGCGGAGCTTAGACTGGTTCAATTCCTCTATCTGCTTTTTTTCTTTCTTTTCATACTCCAGCGAAGCCCTCAGCTTCAATTTCGACGAATAGAAACTCACCACCAAATAGATTGCTATTATAATAATAGCAACATAAATACAATATGCCCAAGTAGATTTATAAAAAGGTGGTTTCACTATAATATCTATCTCTTTACAGATACTCTCCTTACCGGAATATTCTTCCGAACTTCTAATCTTCAATTTATACGCACCTGGATTAAGGTTGGTATAAGTAATGGCTTTACGATAGCCTGCACTCATCCAATCTTTATCAAATCCTTCCAACTTGTAATAGATTCTATTTTTCAGTACCGATACATAATTGGACAATGAGAAGTTAACGGTTATAATGGAGTGATTATGATTTAAAGTAATCTGCGGCTGATACAGAATTGACTCCGTAAGAATGCCCGAACCGTCATTGGGCAGAACTTGCTGGTTATTTACTTCCAACGAAGTAAAATTCAGCTGGTAGGGCTTCACATAGGAATTCAACTCGTTCTCAAAGAAAGAAATCATCATCTTAGGACCGGAAAGATATATTTCATTATCACTGGCTACAAACAGTCCATAAGGATTCAATGCCGTCATAGGAAAACCATTCTGCTTATTATAGTTATAAAAGCGTTGATTCTCCATATCAAAACGTGAGAATCCTTGATTGCTGGCTATCAGAAGATAACCGGAAAGCGACTCTTTTATATCGAGTATGTAATCATTGATTAAATCTGAATTATGCGAGTTAAACGATTTGAATGTATTGGAGTCTTGTTCATACAGGAATATGCCATCCCCTGAAGAACCGGCCCAAATATTACCTTTCTTATCTTCAAAAAGTACATTAATCAGATTTGGACCAACAGTCTGCTTTGAAGCATTGGGCACAAAATACTCATCACGCTTCTGAGTCTCCAGATTATACTTTACCAATCCCAATGAGTAAGAAAACCAAAGATTATTGTCCTTATCAACAAGCATATCTATAATTTGTCTGTTGTTAAGCCGACTGTCATTCAATAGCTTCACACACTCTCCTGTGTTAGGATCGAAAAGACCAATCCCATTATGAGTAGCCAATAATAGATTCCCTTTATAAGGAATAATTTTACGAACTATATCATTAATTAATGAATTCTTTTTCTCTGCATTATGCCGGTAATTAGTAAACTGATATGTTTTCAGATCCAGACGATCCAATCCACCCCGCAATGTTCCTATCCATAAGGCATGGTTATCTTCATCTAAAAATAAACCCTGAATCGTATTAGATGCAAGAGAATTTTTAGTTGCATCATGTTTGTATTCAGTAAAAGTTTTCGTTTTTTTATCAAGATAGTTCACTCCTCCACCTTCTGTCGCAATCCATATCCCGCCATTAGAATCTTCTGTCATCCTTCCGGCAAAAGGAGAGGTTAGTTTTCCTTTTTGCGACTCATCCGGATAATAATATGTATATATCTCATAGTCAGGATTAAACAGATTTACCCCACCATAATACGTACCGATCCAGAAAGTACCCTGCCTGTCTTTCATCATACAAATAATAGAAGAATTACTCAGACTATACGGTTTATTATCTTTACTATAATGAGTAAAAGTACCAGTCGTCACATCCAATTTATCCAAACCCTTGAAAGTTCCAATCCAATAATTACCCAAATTATCTTCCACAACACAACGAACATAACTACTGGAAAGCATATTCTGATGAGGAGCAGTTCCATAATTGGTTATTCCACCATTTCTATCCAACCGGAAAAGACCGTCATCTTTAGTTCCCACCCATATACTCTTTTTAGAGTCTTCGTAGATGCATGTGATATCTTTCTTAGGAAAATAGTTCAGCCATTTTTTATTATGGTCTATCATGTACAAACCATTATTCATAGTTCCCACATATAAATTACCAGCACTGTCCTCGGTTACACAAGACATACGCACACCTTCCAGATTATAATAATAATCAAGTCTATCTTCTACGCGATTATAAGTAAACAAGGAATCTCTCGTACAAACCCACAATCGTGCGTTATCATAAGTGATAGCCTGAATATCATTATCACGAATTGTATGAAAAGTATTTTTCTTTATATCATACTCAACAACCGCATATTTGCAACGAATATAAATGTGCCCTTGTTTGTCACCGCAGATTGTACCTATATTATTATTGTACAAACTATTCTTATCACCCTTTACCGGACGGAAAACATAAAAATCAGTACCGTTATAGCGATTCAATCCATCCTTAGTTCCTATCCAGATAATTCCGAATTCATCTTGATAGATAGATGTTACTGTCGGTTGCGAGATACCGTCTTCTACTCCGATTACCTGAAAATGTATATTCTGTGCAAACGAAAAAGAAGAGAAGAAATAAAAGAGAAAAGTAAGATATTTTTTATACATATAACAGACTTCCTTTAATACGAAAAACAAACTTATGAATTATTCCCGAGGTATATCCAACAAAACAACTGGTTTAACTAAGACAACCTCCTTTTCATCTTACGTCAACTTATAGCAAAAATAGCGAGAAGAGACTATCGCAAATATAAAAATAGAACGATTATATACTAATATCGTACAAAAGAAGCGGATATATAATATAAAAAAGTGCGCCGATATCCCATCGTCGCACTTCTCACAATAGTTTCTATATTGTTAACTTCAAAAAACATTCTTATTTCAACATTCCCCTATAGTAGTTCTCAACATCTCTCCATCTATAATAAGGGAACATATCGGTTTGTACCGGAATATGCACTTCATTTTCATTATGCATAATCTTTACCAGAATATCATTGGACTTTTCATTCCGGAAAAAGATAATCTGTACATTGGCAGCCATAGGAACCACCTTGAAATCACTCCATACCTTATAAACTTCATACGGATCGCTAACTGCAACATTACAATTCTCTATTTGCATCAGTGCAACCAAAGGAATCACATTACCATCGTGCCCAAAGCGGAGAGTAGCAGCGATACCTCCTTTTCGGATTGCCTCATCAGCACTATCCAAAATATTTCTTAACAAGGATTTGGCATTGGCTACTACAATACCTTTTCCGTCGGCATGATTGGCATTTCCTACATAAAAACGGTAATTGACACACTGCCACAAATCAAATAATTCCTGTCCTTTAAATAAATCATAGAAAGAAACCTTTGTTTCAGCATTCTGCATGTCACTGGCTACCCAGTACATTCCCCACATCAATTCTTTAGGATTTACTTTCTTTAAGATAAAGTATTTATCCTTAAATAAGGATGCAACCAAACGATCCGGATTGGTATGAGTTTCCTCAAATTTCCTATACTCCTCAACCCAAGGACCGTCATGGGAAGAAGTGAAACGGTTGGATTCGTCGGTATGATAATTCAGATAATCCATATATTTCTCACTCGCCTCATAAGAAATCCGTAAATTTGGATTTAACTCTTTCAAACGGTCACCAAAAGCAACCATACTCATAGCACAACGTAACACAATGGTAGAACGGGCAGATATAAGGGGATTACCCTTGAACACCTCCGGAAATGAAGTATACATTCTTTCAGCAATGCCTCGGTGTTGTCTTACTCCCAATGGAGTTAAATCCCCACCATGCCCTTTTGCTTCCTTCCAAACTGTGAGCAAACGCTGATACGTATCTTCTCCCAAGCCGGTAAGCGCTTGTGCACGATGTGCCTCCTCAAAAAGGTCTACTAACCATTTATAATCACGATCTGCAATAAGATAACGAGAGCCATGCCGTCCGTAATGACTGATATAAAAAGGTTTATATCCCTTAGGCGCTTTGGTCTGCGGAGCAAAATCCAAGGGGTATGTCCAATATACTCCTCCCGTTTTCTCAGGAGTAGCAAACATCTCTTCTTTAGATGTCTGCGCCCCAAGCGGAGCACAGCACATTACTATCAAACTACATAATAGAATTTGTTTCAGCTTCATCATATCTTCACTTTATTACCTTATAACCATCGTTTTGTACTAAAGTAGGATTATTTGTCAATTCGCTCTCCGGAATAGGAAACAAATTATACTTATCATCCACATCCTCTCCCAAACGTACACCATTTTTCCAATCCCAATTATTTCCTTTCGTATATTTACCGAATCGGATCAGGTCGGTACGTCTTATCAATTCGGAAGCCAATTCTTTCTGACGTTCAAGCAGCAGAAAATCCAAATCGAGCTCATTGGCGCCAATTTCACCGGACACATCGGAACGTACACCGTTTTTTGCATATTTTCCAGACATATAAGCTCTTGTTCTGACTTCATTTACATATCCCAGCGCCTCGCTTTTTGTACCACTTGCTCCACGCAAAATAGCCTCAGCAGCCATCAAATAGGCATCAGCAGTACGGAACAACGGAAAATCAATAGAAGTATAAGCATCCCCCGAAGCGCTAAGTTCGTCTTCTTTCGTTACGTTTCTCCACTTAATATAACCATAACCGCATGTAAACGTGCTCGTCATATCCATATTTACATCCCATGTATCTTTCACCTGATTGGGAAGGGCAGTCATAAACTGTGCTCTTTTATCTTTCTTGTTATTTCCCCAGGTATCATTGCCATCGAACATAACATCATCCGCATCGAACGCATCCACCAATGACACTTTAGCGCGAACATTACCCCAGCCTCTGGAACCAACACCTGTCTTGTAGAGTTCATCCATAGGACCATTCACAAAAGCCTTCACATAGAAGTTCGTTCCGGCAGAACTCTGTGCACGCAGACCATCCTGTACCAACGGCCAAATAATCTCCTTACAGGTATTATTATCAGCCAAAAATATTTCACGATAATCGGAAGCCAATGGGTAATGCCCGTCGGCAATAACTTTTGTAGCATAGATATATGCCTCCTGATATTTATTCTCATTAATCCAAGTCTGCGCATTCAAATACATGCGAGCCAGCAAGAACCAACCGGCTACTCGGTCAACACGTCCGTACTCATTGCTTCCCGGAACTTTCAATTCATTCTCAATAGCCAGTAATTCACTTTCTGCAAACTCAAAAATCTGTTTACGCGTATATTGAACCGGAATCTCTTTCACACCCGTATTTTCATCCACATAAGGAACTGCACCAAATAAATCGCAAAGCATCGAATAGCAATAAGCACGTATAAAACGAGCCTCTGCACGATAGTTCATATAATCATCTTTCATCTCTTCCCAAAGTCCTCTACCCTGCAATTTGCTTTCCGTACATTCACGCAAAAGCTCATTACAATAGGCAATACTCATATATAGTCTTTGGTAAGTCCATGTAATAACCGAAGCATTGGAAGCATCCCACTGCAAGTTCAAACATTTACGCAAACCATTGGAAGAGGAAGGCATCAAAAAATTATCCGTACTCAACTCCTGCAAATAAAACAGCAGACGTACATAACCGGAATAACCCTCGTTAGCGCCTTCAAGGTCACCATCTCCTCCATCACCACCTTGCTGCCCCGTCAGAATCAGTGATGCATAACACTTTGCCAGAACACCGGTGTAACCATCTTTTGTCTGATATACCTTTTCACTTACCAGTTGGTTATCATCCAAAGGCATCGTGTCCAAGTCACCCAAACAAGAGACCAAACCTATGCCCATGAAGAACAAAATAAACGAATAAGTAATTATATTTTTCATATTGTATAGTTTTAAGCCGTTAAAAATTTAAATTAGCACTTAATGAAAATACGCGTGGACGAGGATATACCTCTTTATCAATGCCGCTGTAAATCTCCGGGTCAATACCAGAATAACCTGTAAAGGTAGCAACATTTTGTACCCCCAAAGTCAGACGTAAAGAACTTGATCCATTCCAAAGTTTCTGGAAAGTATATCCTAAAGAAATATTGTCAATACGGAAGAAGTTTCCCTTTTCCAAGAAATAATCCGAATAAAGTTGCTGGTTCTGGAAACCGGAGTCTTTAGTTCTGCGCAATATATTGGAGAAGTTTCCTTGATCACTGTATACAGATTGTACGTATTGGTCGGCAGCTACATAGTTGTATACATAGTTGCCAAATGCTCCATGTCCGCTGATAGCAAAATCCCAGTTTTTATAAGTTAGCTGGGTATTGAATCCCAGGTAGGAAGTCGGTAGTGCGCTTTTGTTCGTAGCATATTTTGTTTCTGTGGCAGAGATGGAGCCATCCGGCTGCACATACTGTCCTTCAATCGGTTTGCCATTATCATCATAAGCTTGTTTTGCCAGATAGAAAGTATAGGGACGCTGACCTACCATAAATACCTGAACTGTCTTGCCCGTACCGGAAATAGCTCCTGTCTGCACAAAGTTAGCATCCGAATCGATAACATTCAACTTCGTGATTTCAGAATCATTCCACGTGTAATTCAAGCCTACTGTCCATTTCCAATTTTTTGTATGTATAGGCACTGCATTAATGGCAAATTCCACACCTTTATTATCCATCTCGCCAATATTCGTTGTTATGACGGAAGAGTAGTTGGTTCCTGAAATTACATTAATAGTATTCAGCAAATCCTTCGTATGGCGTTGGTAATAATCGACAGAACCGTAAATGCGATTATTAAGGAAACCGTAATCCAAACCGATATTATAAGTTTCGGTAGTCTCCCACTTGATATCCGAGTCATAACCGTTC
>ERZ791607.150-NODE-150-length-71924-cov-6.042299_pt1 | contig 71924 bp, 62 predicted proteins | sample MGYA00509964_ERZ791607 | MGnify/ENA primary metagenome ERZ791607 (study PRJEB30046, sample SAMN00791907) | human gut metagenome | study: EMG produced TPA metagenomics assembly of the A metagenome-wide association study of gut microbiota in type 2...
GCTTAGGAGGCGGTCGCTCTATCCAGCTGAGCTACGGAAACATTTGCGGACTTTCGTTATTTGGTCCGCAATAAAATAAAAATAATCAAGCGCCGTACTTAACAGTAGAAACAGGTACGCCAACGCCCATAGTAGAAGTCACAGTACAGGATTTAATGTATGTTCCCTTAGCAGCGGACGGTTTAGCTTTAACAACTGCTTCCATGAGAGTTGCAAAGTTTTCTTCAAGCTTAGAAGCTCCGAACGACGCTTTTCCGATAGGACAATGAATAATGTTTGTCTTATCAAGACGATATTCAATTTTACCTGCTTTGGCTTCAGTTACAGCCTTAGCAACGTCAGGAGTTACGGTGCCTGCTTTTGGGTTCGGCATAAGTCCTCTGGGACCGAGCACCTTACCAAGACGTCCTACCATGCCCATCATATCCGGTGAAGCAATTACAACGTCAAAATCCATCCAGTTTTCCTTCATGATCTTATCAACAAGATCCATGCCGCCTACATATTCGGCTCCGGCTTCCTTAGCGGCGTCATATTTGTCTTCCTTACAGAATACGCATACTCTAACGTTTTTACCGGTACCGTTAGGCAATACAACCGCGCCTCTGACCTGCTGATCCGCATGTCTTGAGTCTACCCCCAGACGAATATGCGCCTCAACAGTTTCATCAAATTTAGCCTTGGCATTTTTGCAGACCAAATCGAGAGCCTCAACAGAATCATACTGCTTTGTGCTGTCAACAGCTTTGCAGCTTTCCATATATTTCTTGCCGTGTTTCATTATAAATCCTCCATATAAAGTGGTAATACCGGACTGCTTAATCGCTCAAAATCCGGTTAGCGGAAATTTCCTCCCACCATTTCGGAAAACAAAAGACAAAAGCTTTCGCATCCGTCAGGTATTAATCAACTACAACGATACCCATTGAACGGGCTGTTCCGGCAATCATACTCATTGCCGCTTCAAGCGAGCCAGCATTCAGGTCAGGCATCTTCTGTTCAGCAATTTTCTGAACCTGTTCTTTAGTTATATTGGCAACCTTATTCTTGTTAGGAACGCCTGAAGCGGTTTCAATTCCGCATGCCTTCTTTATAAGAACCGCTGCCGGCGGTGTTTTTGTTACGAATGAGAAAGAACGGTCTGCATAAACAGTTATAACGACAGGAATAATCATACCGATATCATTCTTTGTTCTTTCATTGAATTCCTTTGTAAACGCCATAATGTTTACACCGTGCTGACCGAGCGCCGGACCAACCGGCGGTGCAGGCGTTGCTTTGCCTGCCGGAATCTGAAGCTTTATATAGCCGACTACTTTCTGTGCCATGCTTTTCGCACCTCCAAAAATTGTGGTAACACCGAGACAATGAAAAATTTTTGCCTCTCCCACCTATAAGCATTTGCAGCCTTTGTTTATTTTTTAATCATCAAGCCTTATAACCTGGTTAAGAGCCAAGGTAGCCTGAGTTTCACGACCGAACATAGAAACCAAAACCTCAACTGTTCCGTCTTCAATATTAATTTTCTGAACTATACCGACAAAACCGTCCATAGCGGTGCCTGAAACCTGAACCTGATCTCCGACTCCGAAATTCACCTCAACTGTGCCCGGACCAAGATCAACTCCCAGCGCTTTCACTTCCTCTTCTGAAAGAGGAGTAGGCTCAGACGCAGGGCCGACAAATCCTGTAACTCCCCTGGTGTTCTTTACTACATACCATGAATCGTCAGTATAAACCATTTTAAGCAAAACATAGCCCGGATAAGTTTTTCTTTCAACATCCTTGGTTTTGCCGTCGGTAATTTCCGTTACCTTTTCGGTAGGAACTCTTACTTCAAGGATAAGGTCGTGAAGCTTTCTGTTTTCCACAACTTTTTCAATATTCTGCGCAACCTTATTTTCATAGCCCGAATATGTGTGAATTACATACCATTTAGCCGCTTCTGACATTTAAAATCCTCCTAAAAGTTTTTGTTCTGCGCTCTTTATCAGCCGATATCCAGCAGAAACTTAAAGAGCTTAAGCAGACCGAAATCAAGAGCGCCTACAAAAACGCTTGAAACAACCATCGTTACTAAAACGACGAGCGTATTGTTAAACACCTGCTTTTTGGTCGGCCATACTACCTTTTTAAATTCACTTTTTAAGTCCTTAAACCACTTAACAATTCTGTTAGGCTTTTTCTTCTTGGACTTGTCCGAGGTCTTTTTTTCTTTTTTAGTTTCTTCTTTTGACATTTATAAGACCTCCGATTTACTTAGTTTCCTTGTGAAGAGTATGTTTCTTACAGAACTTGCAAAACTTGTTCATTTCAAGTCTGTCAGGATCATTCTTCTTGTTTTTCTTCGTACAATAATTGCGCTGCTTGCATTCTGTACAAGCTAAAGTCACCTTTACTCTCATATCGGCACCTCCTGACGATATTCCTCCGTTATACGGAAAATAAATAGTTTGCCTCCCTCAGTTTAGGGCTGATTAACAGAAACGAATGCAAAAAAATAAACCCCTAAAAGAGGTAAATTAAGTATATCATATCTTTTTATAAATGTCAAGGTCTTGAAATAATATTTTCCGAATCTTTTTATAAATAAAAGTATATAATAGTATAAAACTAATTTTTAAGCGGCGGTATCTAATTTATGAAAAATACTTGAAGTTTTTTGTGGAATATGTTAAAATATATTGATACATAACCGTTTATAAAGATATTAAATTTAAGGAGTTGTAGCTAATGTCAAAAATAAAAGTCGCAGTCATATTCGGCGGCGCCTCGAGCGAGCATGATATTTCACTTATTTCAGCAACAAATGTTATTGAAAACATGCCGAAAGATAAATATGAGGCGATCTGCATAGGCATTACAAAAAAAGGACGATGGCTTTATTATCCGGGCGACGTAAGCAATATCGCTTCGGGCGAATGGGAAAAGGATCCCGACTGTTCATCGGCGGTGATTTCTCCGGATCCTCTTCACAAAGGCGTCATAACGCTTGAAAACGGTGAATACACAATAAGAAAGGTTGACGTTGTTTTTCCGGTTCTTCACGGAAAAAACGGCGAAGACGGTACAATCCAGGGGCTTCTTGACCTGTCGAAAATACCTTATGTCGGATGCGGACTTTTAGCGTCCGCGGCATGTATGGATAAAACCCATACTCATTCCATTCTGGATTACAACAATATAAGAACTGCCAGATGGCGTGCGCTCGGTTTGAGAAATCTTAACCATCTTGACAGAGAATGCGCGGATATAGCGGACGATCTCGGATTTCCGATGTTTGTTAAGCCGGCAAACGCAGGCTCTTCCATAGGCATAAATAAGGCTGTTGATTTAGAATCGCTAAAGGAGGCCGTCAAAATCGCGTTTTCCCACGACAACAAGGTTATTATAGAGGAATTTATCAAGGGACAGGAGCTTGAGGTGGCTGTATTCGGTTATGATTCGCCATTCGCGTCTTTTGTAGGCGAAATCGGAAAGAACAATGATTTTTACGACTACGATTCCAAATATATTAACAACTCCGTTAATCTTTATATCCCCGCAAAAATACCTGACGAAAGCGCCAGAGAAATCAGAGAAACGGCTTTAAACGCATATAAGGCTATGGGCTGCAAAGGTCTTGCAAGGATTGACTTCTTCCTTTCTGAAAACGGCGAGGTAATTTTAAATGAAATGAATACAATGCCCGGTTTCACATCCATAAGCATGTATCCGAAGCTGATGGAGGATCTGGGAATGTCCTACGGCTATCTTATAGATAAGCTGATAGAACAAGCTATTGATAATGCTGACAGAAACTATTAAAGGAATTTCTTATATGAATAATTACGCTATCGGAGTTTTTGATTCCGGCATGGGCGGATTGACAGCTGTTAAAGAGCTGAACGCTCTTATGCCCGACGAGGATATCATATATTTCGGAGACACCGCAAGGATCCCATACGGCAGCAGAAGCCGTGAAACTGTGTTAAAGTACGCCAAGGAAGACGTAAGCTTTCTGCTAAAGCACAATATAAAAATGATAATCGCCGCATGCGGAACGGTAAGCTCTGTTATAGGCTCAAAGCCTCTGGTTGACAATATGCCGTTTACCGGAGTTATACTTCCGGCGGCTCAGGCGGCCTGCGCCGCCACAAAAAACGGCAAAATAGGAGTTATAGGCACTCCGGCTACAATAAGAAGCGGCAGCTTCGGAAAAGCTATAAAAGCAATTAATCCTCACGCGGCGGTTATCGGAAATGCCTGCCCGCTTTTCGTACATCTGGTTGAAAACGGATATACGTCTAAGAACTGCGAAATAACAAGACTCGCCGCAGAGGAATATCTGACTCCTATTAAAGCGGAAGGAGTAGACACGCTCATTCTGGGCTGTACTCACTACCCTGTTATAAAGGAAGTAATAGCCGACATAATGGGAGACGGCGTAAGACTTATTTCATCGGGAGCGGAAGCCGCGAAATATGCTCAGAGCTGTCTGATGTCGGCGGATCTTTTAAACGACGGCGGACGCTGCGGCAAAAACATTTTTTACGTAAGCGACAGCAAGGAGCTTTTTGAAGAAAACGCTAAACATTTTCTTGAGCATCCCGTAAACGGAGAGGTGTTTAGCTGTAATTTAGGGGAATAAAAATTGAATTCAGAAAAATTTATGATTGAAATGAAAAGTATTCAGTCTATTTATAATGATAAAACCGAAACCGAGCTTGTTACATCGGGAAAATTCAGACGCGACGACGAATCCTTTCTAATTAGCTATAAGGATTCGGACGCAACCGGCTTCAAGGGCTCCGAAACGGAAATTTCCGTAACAGGCAACAGCATTGCTTCCATTATAAGAAGAGGCAGCGCCAACTCAGATCTTGTAATAGAGCCGGGTAAAAAGCATCACTGCCACTACGCCACTCCCTACGGAGAAATGGTTATCGGTATCTATACCCATAAGCTTGAAAACAATCTGAACGATAACGGCGGTAATCTCTATATGAAATATACTATCGACATAAACACAAGCTATATGTCGGATAATGAAATAATAATGAACATCAAAAAAGCATAGGAAGGTTGATTTTACATATGTCAGACTTAATCAGACTTGCCTCGTCGCAGGCAAGGGATATTATACTTGATTCACTGGGGAGGCTTGTTTCCCTAAAAAAACTCCCTGCCGAGCCGATACCGGACTTCATAGTTGAAATACCGGCCGATAAAACCCACGGGGATTTTGCGGCAAACGCCGCAATGGTTTCGGCAAGGTCATTCAGACTTGCGCCCAGAAAAATTGCAGAGCTTATCTGCGAAGAGGCGGTACTCGACGGTACATTTTTTGAAAAAATGGAAATAGCCGGACCGGGATTCATAAATTTCTTTCTTTCAAGAGAATGGTTTTCATCAGCCGTCGATACCGTAATAAAAGAATCCGAAAATTACGGAAGAACGGATACGGGCAATGGTAAAAAAGCTATTGTTGAATTTGTTTCAGCCAATCCTACCGGTCCAATGCATATAGGAAACGCCAGAGGCGGCGCAATCGGAGACGGTCTTGCCGAAATACTTGACTGGGCAGGCTACAGCGTTGAAAGGGAATTCTATGTAAACGACGCGGGAAATCAGATTGAAAAATTCGGAAAATCACTTGATCTCAGATATATGCAAATATGCAGCCAAGACGGTCTGAAGGTTTTGGCTGAATGCAATAACGAAACCGGAGCGATAAGCGAAGCGATATATAATAACGCCGATACGTTTCCTATGCCCGAAGACGTTTATCTTGGAATGGATATAATAGCTCACGCTCATAATTATTTTACCGAATACGGCGGCGGTCTTGCCGAAATGCCTGAAGAAGAACGCAGAAAGCGGCTTGTCGGATATGCTCTTCCGAAAAATATCGCAGGGCTGGAAGAGGATCTTAATAAATATCGGATAACATATGATACATGGTTCAAGGAAAGCGATCTCCATAAGGATGGCTCAGTTGAAAAAATAGTCGATATGCTTACTGCCAGCGGATATACCTATGAGCTTGACGGAGCAATTTGGTTCAAATCCTCAGAGCTTGGCGACGAAAAGGACAGAGTTCTTGTCCGCGCAAACGGTATTCCCACCTATTTCGTTCCGGATATTGCCTACCATTATAATAAGCTTGTAACAAGAGGATTTGACAAGGCTATAGATATTTTCGGCGCTGATCATCATGGATATATCCCAAGAATGAAGGCCGCTCTTACGGCTCTCGGAGTAGATCCTGACAGACTGGATATAGTAATAATGCAAATGGTCAATTTAGTTAAGGACGGAGAAAAATACAAGCTTTCTAAACGTTCAGGCAAAGCAATCACTCTTTCAACTCTGCTGGATGAAATCCCAATTGACGCCGCAAGATTTTTCTTTAATCTCCGCGAGCCGAATTCTCACTTTGATTTTGACTTGGATCTTGCCGTTGAAAAGTCGTCCCAAAATCCGGTATATTATGTTCAATATGCTCATGCAAGAATATGCAGTCTGCTTACAAACCTTAAAAACGAAGGATTTGAAGCCGCATCGTATGATAAGAAAGAGCTTGATATTCTGGACAAGCCTCAGGAAACCGAACTCATCAGACATCTTGCGTCGCTGCCCGGAGAGATTGACAACGCGGCTAAAACCTACGATCCTTCAAGGATCACAAAATATTCCGTTGAGCTTGCAACTCTCTTTCATAAATTTTACGACGCATGCAGCGTAAAAAACGCTGAAACCGAACAACTGAAAAAGGCAAGGCTTATTCTTTGCAGAGCGGTTTTGCAGACGCTGAGAAATTCTCTTGCAATATTAAAAATTGACAGACCGGAAAAAATGTGATATTATATAATTACAAGTTACATTTTAGTTACAAATAAATTAACCATTTGTAAGTTTCCGACAAATCTCAACGCAGTATTTTTGTGCACTATTTTATAAAACCCTAATTTGTTAACAGTTTGTTAACATTTACGCGTCTTGAATGTGTTACAATTTGTAATATATTAAGGCATTAAGAAGCATTATAAATAAAAAAACAGGAAGGAAATGCTGATATGTCTAACAGATTATTTCAAGGTCTTGTGCATCAAATGAGAGATGCTGTAAACGCCGTTATCGGAGTTGTCGACGAAACCGCTACTATTATCGCATGCAGCGATTTAACCAAAGTCGGCACGACAAACGAATTTGTTTCCCTAGACTTAAACGATTCTCATGATATTTTTATTAGAGACGGATACACCTATAAACCGTTCGGCTCAAGAGTAAAGCCGGAATATGCGGTTTTTATAGAAGGAGTAGACGACAACGCTGCTAAATACGCCACAATAATGGCGATCAGCCTGTCGAACATAAAACAATATTACGACGAAAAATACGACAGAAATAATTTTATCAAAAATGTAGTTCTGGACAATGTTCTTCCCGGAGATATCGTGATCAAGGCCAGAGAGCTTCACTTCAACGCTGAAATAAGCAGAGTGGTTTTTCTTATCAGAATCGTTTCAGCGAACGATATTTCCGCATATGACGTTATTCAGAACCTTTTCCCGGACAAAAACAAGGACTTTGTTTTCAACATCACTGAAAGCGATATTGTTCTTGTCAAGGAAATCAAAAGCTCGGTTGATTCCAAGGACCTTGAAAAGCTTGCACGCTCAATATCCGACACGCTCAGCAGCGAGTTTTACACAAGGGTAAACGTAGGAATCGGTACGTCCGTTATAGGCGTAAAGGAGCTTGCCCGCTCATTCAAAGAAGCGCAGATGGCTTTGGAGGTCGGAAAGGTTTTCGATACGGACAAAAATATAGTAAGCTACGACAATCTCGGAATTGCAAGACTTATTTATCATCTGCCGACAACTCTCTGCGAAACTTTCCTTCATGAAGTATTCAAAAAAGGAAGTATAGAATCTCTTGATCATGAAACCCTGTTTACTATCCAGAAGTTTTTTGAAAACAACCTCAATGTTTCAGAAACTTCAAGAAAACTTTTTGTTCACCGAAACACCCTGGTTTACAGACTTGAAAAGATCAAAAAGCTGACAGGACTCGATCTGAGAGAATTCGATCATGCGATTATATTCAAAATTGCTCTGATGGTAAAAAAATATTTATCGGCTAATCCGGTTAAATTCTAAATATAAGCGCAGGATCGGACAAAACAATTTATGCCGGATTATCGGCTAAAGGAAGGTGTCCCTTTTGGTAGAACTCAAGAATGTATCAGTCACATATTCAACCGGCGTTGACGCGCTCAACAACGTAAGTCTTAAGATTAACGACGGCGAATTCGCATTTGTCGTCGGATCGTCCGGCGCCGGAAAAAGTACGCTGATCAAGCTCATTTTAAAGGAGATAGACGCTACGAACGGTGTGGTTATGGTTAATAACTATAATCTCAGCAACTTGAAAAGAAAAAAAATCCCTTCTTTCAGGCGTACTATCGGTTTCGTCTTTCAGGATTTCAGGCTTATTCCGTCAATGACTGTTTATGAAAATATCGCGTTTGTTCTGAGAGTAATTGACGCTCCGAGAAAATACATACGCAAACGCGTTCCATATGTAATAAGTCTGGTGGGATTACAGGACAAGTCAAATTCTTATCCAAACCAGCTTTCCGGCGGAGAACAGCAGCGTGTCGCTATTGCAAGAGCGCTTGTAAACGACCCTCAGCTCATTATTGCCGACGAGCCTACGGGAAATATAGATCCGGAGCTGTCCTATGAAATAGTAGACCTTCTGAAGGGCATAAATGAATGCGGCACAACTATCCTTATGGTTACCCATGAGCATGACCTTGTACGTCATTTCGGCGGGAGGATAATAAATATCGACGCCGGTGAAATTGTCTTTGATGAAGTGATTGGAGGCAATAATGAAGCTTAGCGGTGTAAGGTATCTGACAAGACAGGGATTTGATAACGTTTGGAAAAATAGAATGATGGCGTTCGCGTCCTTCTGCGTTCTCCTTGTTTCTCTTCTGCTGGTTGGTTTATCAATTCTTTTTTATATCAATATTAACTCCATAATAGGAGGAATTGAGAACAAAAACGAAGTAATCGTCTTTCTCGACGAAAATATTACCCCCGCGCAAACCATGGAGACTGAAGTACTTCTAAAGCAAATTGATAATATCGACGAAGTCAGATTTTATTCAAAGGACGACGCCTTTGAAGATATGAAGAAAAGCATGAGTGAATATGAGGAGCTTTTCGACTCGCTGGGCGACGATAATCCTCTTGTGGATTCCTTCAGAATAAAGATAAAGGATATTTCCCTGACGTCCGAAACAGTTACTCTTATTAACGAATTAGATCATATATATTCAATAAGAGCGCCATATGATTTTGTTAATATTCTTACGGAGATGAAAAAAATTATAACTCTTGTCGCATCTGCGATCATTATAGCGCTTGCTATAGTATCTATGGTTATTATTTCAAATACAACCAAAGCAAGCGTATTTGCGAGAAGAAATGAAATAAGCATTATGAAATATGTAGGAGCGACCAATACGTTTATACGTATCCCATTCTTTGTCGAGGGTATGATAACGGGAATGGCTGCAGGTATTGCGGCAACAGTCATAACATGGCTCGGTTATGACGCAGTCGTTGATCTTCTGACAAACGAAGTGAACATTCTTAATATAATCGGAATGGGAAGTATCGTTTCATTCAGCGACATAGTGTTAAAGGTTGCTTTATCATATATTCTTGCCGGAGCATTTGTCGGAGCTTTAGGAAGCGTGCTCAGTACAAGAAAGCATCTGAACGTATAAAAATATTGCGAAATTTAAGATTGGTGGTGTTTAAGTCGGTAAGACGACGAAAATTATGAACATTTCATTTGGAAAAAATAAGCTTAAGGTAACGGCGCTGGTTCTTTGCGCTATTATTACAGCCGGAAGTTTAACATATGTTAATTACAGCAGCCCTTTGAAATCCGAGGCAAAGACTATTTCTGACCTGGAATCTGAAAAGGCTGAAAATGAAGCAGAAATCGAAAAAATCCAGAAAGAGCTTGACAGCCTTAACAGCGACATTGCAGATCAGGAAGCTATTCAACAGCAGCTTCAGAAAAAGATTGATTTACAGAATGAAAATATTGATAATATAAATACAATAATAAACGACCTAAATAATAAAATCAATGAAAAAGAAGAAAAAATCAAACAGCTTGAAATTGATATTTCCAATAAGGAAACTGATATAAATGAAGGAATGGAGCTTTTTAAGGATCGTTTAAGGGCTATGTATGTTTCCGGTAACGACAGTCTCGCCTCAGCGCTTGTAGGAGCTACCGATTTTTATGACATGCTGTCCAAAATAGAGCTTATTTCCCAGGTGGCCAAGCATGACGATGAGCTTATAGATTCTCTTATGACACAGCTCCAGCAGTTTGAAGAGGCCCAGGCTCAGCTTGATATTGAAAAAACAGAGCTTGACGCTGATCTGAAGGAACAGGAAGCAAATAAAAAGGAGCTTAATGAACAAATCAAACAGCTCAATGAGGATTATGCGGAAACACAGGATTATATAGATCGCAAAGAAGCCGATATGGAATCAAGACAGCGCGATATAGAGTCTCTTAAAGCTGATAACGAGGCTATGGACAATGAAATTGAAGAAATTAATGAAATAGCAAGGCGAAAAGCAGAAGAAGAGGCTGCGGCGGAACTTGAAAGACAACAGCAGCAGGAAGACAACGGCAGTTCAGACAGCAGCGCTATCGGAGGCGGAGGAGATCAATCCGGCGACGGAGAAATCTCCGGCTCAACAGGCGGAGGAAACTACAACGGTTCATTAGGCTGGCCTGTACCGGGATTCTACAGTATTTCAAGCGGATACGGCTACAGGTGGGGATCGCTTCACGCCGGAATTGATATTGCCGGAGGCGGTATATCAGGCGCAACTGTAACCGCGGCTGAAAGCGGTACTGTAGTATTAGTAAAAACAGGATGTACTCATAACTACGGCAAGGACAGCAGCTGCGGCTGTAACGGCGGTTATGGAAATTATGTGATGATCGATCACGGAAACGGAATTTCTACTTTATACGGTCACTGCGCCGACGTATATGTATCTGTCGGACAATCGGTTTCAAGAGGCGAAGCCATAGGTTCTGTGGGAAGCACGGGCTGGTCTACTGGTTTTCACTGCCATTTTGAAGTAAGAATAAACGGCTCGACGGTTGATCCTACCGGTTATTTATATTAATAAGAAGCTATACATATTATATAAAACAGGGCAAGACGATCTTGCCCTGTTTTATAGTTCGCAATGAAAAAAAAATTTATATGATATATTAGAAAGGTGTGTAATATCTGTGAAAAAAATCAGTGTCAAATCAGCGGCATTAATAGCCGGCGCAGCCGCACTTCTAACATTTTCAGTTACCTCTTTCTGGGCATTCCAGATATGCAGCGACAGTGTTGCCACACTAAGAAAGAAAGCAAAATCTATTGAAGATATCTACACTGTAGACCAATATATAGACGAATATTATTACGGCAGCTATGACGAGGAAATAATAGTAGATCAAGCTCTTAAGGGAATGGTAAGCGCTCTTGATGATAAATATTCCGCTTATATGACTCCTGATGAATATGAACAGAATCTTATTGACGCTAAAGGCTCTATTACCGGTATAGGTATTACAGTTAATAAAGGTGATAATAATGAAATAAAAATCGTTGAAATTGCAGAAAAAGGACCTGCCGAGAAAGCCGGATTAAAAATCAACGACATTATTATTGAAGTTGACGGAAAAAACGTTAATGAAATGGAATATTCGGACGCTGTAAATCTTGTAAGAGGAAAAGCAGGAACTGAAGTAAATATAGCGGTAAAACGCGGAGATGAAGAGATTTCGTTTAAAATGAAGCGTGAAGAAATAACGACTGAAACAGTAACAAGCCGTATGCTGGAAAATAATATAGCTTATATTAAAATCACGGGATTTAAGGAAAACACCTCGCATCAGTTTAACATCGAACTCAAAAAATGTCTTGAAAATAATGCTTCCGCTATTATTTTTGATGTAAGAAATAACGGCGGAGGATTGGTATCGGCATGTTCAGACTGCCTTGATCCGCTGTTGCCGGAGGGAGATATTGCTATTGCCGAATTTAAAGACGGAAGCACCGAAGTTATATGCAAATCTGACAAAATAGAATTAGATCTTCCAATGGCAGTTCTTGTAAATGAATATTCGGCAAGCGCAGCAGAATTATTTGCAGCGGCATTAAGAGATTTCGGAAAAGCTGTATTAGTAGGTCAAAATACCTTCGGCAAGGGTATAATGCAAAACACATATAACTTAGATAACGGCGGCGGACTCAAGCTTACTGTCGCAAAATACAGAACGGTTAAATCAGAATGTTACCACGGAGTAGGCTTAAAACCAGATTATGAAACGGCGCTTCCTGATAAATATTCCGAAAATCAATCCGATGATATACCGGAAAATGAAGATACTCAGCTGCAAAAAGCGATTGAAATTTTAAAATAGTAATATATAAAGGTATTTTCTGTTAATTTACATTTTGTCCATATTTTATTAACAATTTGTACACCAATTTGTCGGTATTTATGGTAAAATGTAGATATAATCATTTATTGATTAAATTTAATCACCGGAGGATAAAATTATGTGGAAAAAGGCTCAAGGAACCATCAGACCATTAGACGCGCCAATGGCAGGATACGAAAATAAAAACGGTGTATTTATTGCACGTACAGAGTTTGAAGGCGGTATTCATCCGTGTAAGTTTGTCGATAATTTCGGATGCTATGTATCTTACGGAGGAAAAGAATACGGTGTTAAAGATTTCGAATATTACATTGGTAATGTCAAGTGGGTAAAGTGTAACAATCATCAGATACCGGACGGCGCCATTCTCGCAGGAAGAGAAGCTGATGGAAAATTGCTTTACATAGGAAGAACTGAATATGAAGGTATGATTATTACTGGTAAGGTAGGAACTCATTTGGCAAAAGGTATTTGTATCCCATATGCCGGCAAGGAATGGGAACTTTCAGATTATGAAGTACTTGTCGCAGATTAATATCCTGAATTTAATACAAAACTTAAAACTGATTTCGTTTAAATAACGAAATCAGTTTTATTTATCTATCGAAACAGAAATTCAAAAAACCGTATTATTGATTCATTCTTCTACGGCAGTTTCTTCCGCAATTCTTATCAAATGAAGGATTACATGCATAAAAATTACGGGAATTTAGATTATCCTGTGTTATTCTTAACCCTTCGCCGAAACGCTGAAAGTGAATTATTTCTCTTTCTCTTAAGAACTTAATAGGATCTCTTACGTCAGGATCATCTGCAAGACGCAGAATATTATCGTAAGTTGTTCTCGCCTTTTGTTCTGCGACAATCCGCCATAAGCAATTAAAATTTAAAATTTCCAGTTGATTTCAATCGGTATTTCCTTTGTTTCGGGATTACGCTTTCCAACGATAATGGAATCAATAAGTTGATTTACAATGTCATAAGTCAAATGCTCCAAAGACAAATATTCTTCAATCTGTTCCTTGTTATTTGCATTATTCGTTTGTTTCTGTTCAATTTCTGAAATATGTGTAGTTAATTCGCTTATTAAATTTTCATATGTATTTTTGTCCTTATGCAAATCCGCAGACAACTGAATAAAATCATCTTCCGTTATAATGCCTTTCACTTTGTCAAGGTATAGCGTTTTGATACCCGTTGAACAATGAATCATTTTTGCTTGATAATCTTTCAACTGTGTTTCCAAAGATTGTTTTTTCTCATCAAGCTTTTGGTAAAAAACAACGTTCTTTTCCAGTTCGTCCATATCAAGATATTTTTCAGAAAGAGTTTTTAATTCATTTAAAACATATTCTTCCAAAACCGATACAGATATAAATGAGCCAATACAAGCGTCCTTACAGGCATTTTTTGTTGCACATTTTAAGTAACGGCGTTCTTGTGATTTCGTTGAACGCATTACATAACCGCAATGCATACACCTTACTTTCCTTGCAAAGATTCCGATTTCACCATTCGAGAAAGGCTTTGCTTTTTGCTTTATCATTTCCTGTACAGTGTTCCATAAAGTCATATCAATAATCGGCTCATGTGTCCCCTCTACCCTAATCCATTTTTCTTTGGGTATAGGCTTGTTCTTTTTACTTTTATATGAAACACTGGCATACTTTCCTTGTATCATATTTCCTATATAGATTTCATTAACAAGCATATCGGCAATAGAAAAATATTTCCATAGTGTGCATTGTTTTGTTTTTGGAAGTTTATAACGTAATCCTTTCAGACGTTTGTATTCTGTTGGGTTTGGTATTCCCCTTTCGTTCAAATACCTTGCAATTGCACTTTTCCCCATGCCCTGAGAAAACAGCGTAAACACTTCTCGAACTACTTGAGCGGCTTCTTCATCAATAATAAGATGTCCCTTTTGCTTGGGGTCTTTCTGATAGCCATATAGCGCAAACGCTCCGATATGTACTCCGTTTCGTCGTTTATTTGTCAGAACGCTTTTAATGTTGTCCGACATATCTTCCAAATACCATTCATTAATAAGTCCGTTTATCTGACGGGCTTTCTTATTGCCCTTATTTTCTGTGTCTGCATTATCTACTATACTTATAAAACGGATATTCCAGATGGGAAACAAGCCATGTATGTACTTTTCCACAATTTCCAGTTCTCTTGTAAACCTTGACTGCGTTTTGCATAATACAATATCAAATTTATGGCTTTCAGCGTCCTTTAGAAGCTGGTTGAATGCAGGTCTGTTTCTGTCAGAGCCTGTGTAATCATCATCACTGTATATATTATAAATTTCCCACTCCTTTTGTACTGCATATTCGATTAGCATAGACTTTTGATTTTGAATACTTTCGCTATCGTCATTTTTGGATAACTTGTTTTTGTCTTCCTCAGACAGACGGCAATAAATTGCTACCTTCATTGCTTTCATCTCCTCTTTTCAGATTTGATAAAAACAAACCGGTTTTGTATGTACTTATAATACTACAAATTGACCCGATTTGTAAAGAGGTTATTTACATTTTATGTCAAACTTATTTGCTTCAATTTTGTTTATTATTTCAATCCATTTTTTTGTATAATTTTGTGAGCGTTCCTTTTCATTGTCGCTTTGAAATTTATTTATACAATTTAAAATTTGCTTTCTTGACAAAATAACCACTCCTATCTTTTTTAATAGGTATGATTAACGGCTTGTCATTTATACGTTGTTTTTTTATATTTCGTATAAAACAAAAGTACAGGAGTTGCATTTTCCTGTACCTTTATTAGATATTGATTTGTAAATGATTTTTCCCTATGTAATCAAAAATGGCTAATTTACTCTCACTATAAAAAGGAAGCTTTTTTGAAATACAGCTTTTTTTGATTTCTATTAATTCACTATCAACATTAACATATTTCATTAGTATATCGTTTTGATTTAAGCAGTCCATTAAATTTTTCTTTTTATATTTAAAATTTTTAGGAAACTCTTTTAGTTTTAACAATATTTCATGATTAACAACAATTCCGCTAGAAATAACACCGTTACAATATTTGTAAGTTTGTTCTACAATTTCTAAATATTCTTGTGTTGGAATAAATTCGCTTGGACATATAGGACGAAGCGTTAAAAATGTAATTATATTATTAATAAATAATTGTTTTATAAAATCTATTCTCTTTTGAGGACTTGGAATCAAATTACAGGATTCTAATTTTTTATAAGAATTATAAGCTGAAATAGAAACACAAGCAAATAAATATTTGAAATCCTTTTTCATAGTCTTATTTATATTACTTAGTTTTACAATATCATCATATGAAAATACATTTCTTGTCGTAAACAATATATTACATTTAAACTCTGCATAAATCGCTTCTATTAAATCAATTCCTTTTTTTACTTCAATAAAATTTTCTTTGAATCCAGATATATACACTATTTCAAATTTTCCTTGATTCTTTAATTCGTTTATAATATCATTGATTGATTTATTATTTTTAACAGAAAAATCATCAATAAATGTATAGCAATGATTGCATTTAAACGGACATTTACCACCAAATGATGCAAATACTCTATTGAAATTTAGTTGTGAATCTTCACTCATTATTTCATCTCCTTAATATCCCTCATTTATGATTTTATTATACATTTTTTATTAATTTATTTCAATATATTTTTGTAATGACTGATAATTTATTGAGATTTATTTGTTACTATATACCAAAAGTATTTATTCTACCTGTTCCACCAACCCATGACAAAAGTGTTCTAACCACATAAGACAGCGCATAAAAATAAATAAAAAGGCGAAAGCCTTGTAAATACGCTATAATTTCATTCCGATGTAATAGAGGGGTCTCCTATTTCATACGAGACCCCTCTATTACATCGTGGAATACATATAATAAATTATATTGAAATTATAGAGTTATATTATTTTTTTATTTTTATTATATATATTTTATTTTTTAGGGGGTGAAACAGATGAAAGTAGTAGAACGAGATAAGTTAATTTTAAGAGAAGTTGAGAGATGGAGAGTGTGCGGAAGTAGGCATATTAGATTTTTAGCCGGATTTTCAGGACAGAGAGCGACAGACAGAAGATTAAAGCTTCTGATTGAAGCCGAATATCTGGAACGCAGAAAATATTTATACGGCGTTCCCAGTATCTATTTTGTGACTTCTAAAGGTAAGAAGCTGATACAATCCAATGCACGTCCGGAAAAGGTGAAAGTCGAACAGATTGTTCATGATATGACCGTTCTCGATTCTGCAATTTATTTCATGCAAAAAGAAAACTTATCCTTACAGGATATTATGACAGAAAAGCAGCTGCATCAGTCGGACGGTTTTGGAATGCGTAAACACAGACCGGATTTTATTTTTACAAAAAATGATGAAACTACCTGTGTGGAAGTTGAAATGACGCAGAAAAGCAAAACACGTCTTTTCAATATTATCAAAGATAATTTTATGGATTATGATAATCAAATCTGGATTGTGCCAGAATCACAATCAGTGATTTACCGTATTTTAAAAGATAATCAAAAATTTTATACCAATATTCAAATAATTCCTTTAAAAGAAATTACAGACTATTTTAATCAAATAAAATAATTGGCTTGTCCGCTAACATAAATACACTATTTGTCAAATATAGTTGTATTGGAGGTGACAAGCTATGATTTATAATATTTTTTACCGGACTTCAAAAATATCAGTTAATATTAAAAATTCTGATTTTTACAGTTCCGGTCTGCATTATTATTCTTGGTTGCAGACAAACCGTTTTTATGCGAAAGCTGTTTAATTTTCGCCGAGATTTTAAGAGGGTAAAACATAAAATGAAACAGAAAAATCTGAATGAAACAAACTCCGCATTATTGGGATATAACGGAAGAAAACCGATTTATTCTCCCGACAATGCAAAGCATATTTTTATTTGCGGAACAACTGGAAGCGGAAAGACAGTTGCACTCAGCAATTATATGCGCAACTGTATGAAAAAAGACTTTCCTATGCTGATTATCGACGGCAAAGGAGACACGGGAAAAGGCAGTATTTTAGATATCCTCACACAGTTAAATAAACATTATCGCAAGAAAATTTACTGCATTAATTTAACAAATCCGTCTTTATCCGATACATATAACCCGTTTTACAATACTTCTCCCACTGTTGCAAAAGATATGCTTGTTAATATGACAGACTGGTCGGAGGAGCATTACAAGGTCAATGCGGAGCGTTATTTACAACGATTGATTTTGTTAATGAACAAGGCGGAAATACCGCTTTCGTTTCAATCGATTGTGAAGTTTATGGAGCTTGATAATTTTACGCTTTTGTCAACACAACTGGTCAAGGAAAAGCAGATTTCAAAAGAAAGGCATTTAGAAAATCTGGAAATTGCAAAGACTTCCGGTAAAGTCGCTGAAAATTCCATAGCCAGATTTTCAACGATTGCAGAAAGCGAATTGGGAGAAATTTTCTCGGACACTGGAATTGACATTGCAACAGCTTTAAAAGAAAAGGCAATTATTATTTTTATATTAAATCCGCTGATTTATCCCGAATTGTCACCGGCATTTGGTCGATTGGTTTTGATTGACAGCAAAAAGGCGATTAGTCAGCGTTTTAACAGCCGAAACCGTACATTTTTCTTATTCGATGAAATTAACGTATACGCTTCAAAAACGCTTATTGACCTTGTAAACAAGTCCAGAAGCGCAAATGTGACTTGCGTATTGGCTACGCAAAGTCTTTCCGACCTTGCAAGTGCAGAAGACGAGGATTTCACACAGCAGATTATTGAAAACTGCAATAATTATCTTGTTTTACGTCAGAACAGTGCGGTAAATTCTGAAAACTGGGCGAATATTTTAGGAACAAGACAAACTATGGAAGTGACTTATCAATTACAGCAAAAAGGACTGGACACCACACAAACCGATTTTGGATCTGCAAGACGTGTACGAGAATATTTGTATCACCCAGACGAAATTAAGCAGTTACAGACTGGAAACGGCATTTTTCTTTCCAGAGATGAGTATTTTCACAGTAAACTGCGTATCTACAAGCCGTTTTAGGGGGCTTTGCCATGATTGACAGACTAATTGACGATATTGAAAGAAGTATACATTTTCTATTTTTGTTTTGGGAAAATAACCCGATTTACCTTGTATGCTCCGTATTTTATTATGTGATTTCCTCTTTGCTCTTAGGCGGTACGGCAAAAAGCTTTTTGATTGTATTTGTCGTTTACGCTGTATCGCTTATCATTGGATTCAGCTCATTGGGCGAGAAATTTTTGCGGTTGCTAAACAGAGTGCGACCGCTTGAAACAAAAAGGGAAACGGAATATTTACAGCCGTTATTTGACGAAGTCTATGAACGTGCAAAAGAAAAGTACAAAAGACTAAGAAAAATTGAAATCTGTGTAATTGATAATATGACGGTAAACGCTGTGGCGTTAGGCAGAAGAACGATAGCCGTTACCAAAGGCGCAATACAGACGTTCACAGAAGAGGAATTGAAAGCAGTTATCGGACATGAAATTGCACATCTGATACATGGCGATACAATGTCAGCTATGTATGCTATGATTGGCAACGGTATACTTTCCGTATTTGTTCTGACTGCAAGATTGTTTTTGCTATTACTGGATTGGGCGCAAAGCTCCATAACCGGAAAACGAAGTATTTTTTCTGTTTTAACGTTGTTACTCCGGCTGTATTTTGAGTTTTGTATTTGGGTTGTTAATTTCGGATTACAGGTATTTTTATCGGTAAACAGCCGGAAAAACGAATTTAAAGCGGATATGTTTTCTTATGCCCTTGGATATGACGATGATATGATTGAAGCGTTGTATCTGCTGGAAAAGATTTCTTTAGGAGACAACAGCACTGTCATTCAAAAAATGATTGCAAGCCATCCAAGAATTACCCTTAGAATTAAAAAACTGGAAGAACTGGACGAATGTTAATGATAATATAAGAATGTACAAAAAATGGAATTTAATCATGTACAAAATTGTACATAACTAAATTCAAAATTTTGTACATTTTCTTATTGACATTAACAACGAACTTGTGAAGTAAAGTTTTCCTTAACCCCTTAGTGGATTCCGTTCCCAAAAAGCCCGTTATGTTTTGGAAGAACATAACGGGCTTTTTGAGAATAGTTTGTTTGTTGGGGGTTACTTTAGCCAGATTTTATCATTATCAGAAACTATATACGGGTCGTTATTTCCATCTCTGCTTACTCTTTTCCAATCACCATTTTTATCTTGTACATATTCCCCTGACCGTCCAACTTTGTATTCATTTCCGTTATCATCATGTACACGACCTCGTTCGTCATACCAATGTGGATTTGATTCTTCTATTGAATCATTCTCAGAAACTTGAATACTCCATTTTAACATGGCTGGGATTAAAACCAATGTACAACTTAATGCAATTTTCCAAGCGATTTTCCAACCAAGCCAATATGCACGAAACCAAGTACCTACACGCTCACCTTTTGGCGTTCTGCTATTTATGTACAAAGTGAGTAATAAAGCTGGAATCAGAGAAATTGCTCCTACAAGTAGTACAAATGCGCCCTCGGCTTTTCCAATAATTAATAACACTAATCCTGCTAATATTCCTCCAATGCCGACTGTTGAAAAGTCCATTAGTAAATACGCAACAAACTTATTATACCGTTTTTTCATTTTTAAATACTCCTTTAATTTTATTTTATGTTACGATACTTTTATATCGTTCCATTTCTTTTAATTTGAAGTTATTCCAAGTAATCAGATAAATCAAACTCAACCACCGTATCATAGTTAGCTGTAATTGTGCATTTCAGAGTTTCTTTATCAACAAATGCGAAATACGGATATGAGCCAGCTATTTCATTAGGAGAATAGCTTTCCCAACTTAGATTAATCGGACAAGACCATTTCGTTTCCGTTGAAGTCATATATTGAGCTGGACAATATGGATTTCCGTCACTAAGCCAAACACCGAGTTGATTTTGATTTTCTTCAAGATACTTGTTGACTGCACTTAATATTTCATTATCTGATACAGTTGCGTTATATGGCTGTCCTTCTGTTGGTTTATTTGATGGTTTTTCTTCTGCAATTGTTATATGACTTCGGAGTTCTGTATAATCTTTTGGTTTGCCATCTTCTTCATATATACTAAAATCACAAATTTCTTTTGTAAAATTTATATTATATGAAAAACTTTCAGGGTCAATTTCACGATTAATTTCATAATTTGAAATACCTATTGATGACAAATCACCTTCTATCAGTTTAATACCTTCTGATAATCCATCACTTGAGCCATCATCGGTCTGGAAATATGTTTTTTCAGAAAGTGAATTGTTAATAAAGACACCCCCACCCATCCAATGACTATAATTTAATGAAAATACAGGATTAAATCCATTATTTTCTATAGTCAGTATAGTGTTACACATACCATAATTTGACGAAACATAATTAAAATGATGCCAATAAGTTATACTAAAATACTCTTCATTCCAACCAGTGTTAAATCTAATTGTATCTGCACTCATTTGTTTATCAAAAGAATCAATTAGATACACTTTTTCATTATATCCATACAAATCTAAAATAAAATGAGGAATACCATCTATTTCTTTTAATGCTACTGTTAGTAAATTGCAATTACCGTTAATATTAAAAATTTCTCCACTAATAATACCATACCAATCATTATAATTAGGTGGAGCACTGTAATCTAAATCAATGCTATTTAAATTTGACAATCCATACTTAGATACTAATTCATTCTCAATAAAGTCGTAATATATTTTTTCATAATCTATCGTTTCATCTATATTAGTGGATTCTGTTTCCTGTTCAATATCCTCTAACTCAATCACGCCCCACTTACCATCTTTTTTAACCCAAGCAAGTCCATTGTGTACAGGTCGGACTTCTTCAAATGTTCCGCAAGGGATGACTTCGTTTCCTTGTGTGTCATAGTAACCGCATTGACCGTCGATTTTTACGGGGATATAACCGTTTGTGGAAAGGAAAGGATATTCAGTAATATCACTGGTATTTTTCCACCAACCACCATAAAGAATCTTAGATGTAAAAGGCTCACAAATAAAATCAATTATTTGATTTCCATTATCATCGAAATATCCCCATTTTCCATCTTTTTTTAGTGCGACTACGCCGTTACAAAAATTCATACATCCATCTTCATATTCACATTGAACAAGCAGTTTTCCGTCTTTGGCTATTCCATATTTGGGTTTTGAAGAATCAATTTTTTCGTACCGTTCTTTTATTTTATATTCGTCATATTCTTTATTGTATTCGCCAATAATATCGAAATCATAATATTCAACAAGAACACATGAGTTTTCTGTATATTTTTTTGCAGTTGAAGAGGTGCTACTTAAACAGTAAATCTGTTTTGAACTTGAATCATAAATATATTTACATTCAATATTTCCTCTTCCACCTTCATAATTTACTTCAATACTCAATTTATTTTCCGCTGGAAAAACATTAACATTTTCAGCACCATCATTTCTATATTCATTAAATACACTTATTTCATAAACACCATCGCAAAAATACTTATTATATTTTGATTCTGCTATGTACAAACCGTCATATTTAATGATACCATATTTTTCGTTTTGCTGAATAATAGCACATTCATCATAAGGGTCCATCATTGAATCAGTATTATTACTATATTCGTCCGACACAATAATATCCTCTGCTTCAATGGTAGGGTTTAGATACCATTCATAATTTTTTGTTTCCTCAATCTCCACAAATTCAGTTAATTGCGTTTCGTCTTCAATTGGGACTACTAAAGTATCCTTCCGCCGTATTGCTTCTTCAACTGCTAATTTTGCATTGACCATTTTAAAGTATTCTGAGCCTGAATTTTCTGGGCACTTTGCAGTATTACATAAGATTTCTTTTACTTCCTCTCCAGTTAAATTATTATTTACTGACCATACCATAGCTGCTGTTCCAGAAACAAAAGGAGCTGCGGCAGATGTTCCTTTAAAATAATAACAGTATTTATTATCAACTGATGTTGTTGTTATTTTTTCTCCTGGGGCATAAATATCAACTCTTTTTCCACCATTTGAATATGAGCATATTTGCATATGATTTTTTTCTTGCTCAATTGCACCAACAACTACAATTCTTTTTTTTAGTTCTTCATTATCTATAGTTGCAAACAAAGGACCATATTTTGCATCTATTATATCTGTTTTTGTAGCTCCAAAAACGTCCCATTTATCTCTAATTTGTTCGTATTCACCATCTTTATTTTCCTTAAACCAACCATAGGATTCATTTCCAGCAGATGTACAAATTAAAAAATCATATTTTAATCTAATTAGTTCTATCAACTTTTCTTCTATAGGTAATGAAGCTTTTTTAAATTCATCTTTGGCTGAATCTTCATTTAAATGGCTTGCCCTAAATGTTAAATTAACATTACCTAAACAAGATATATTTATTACTTTTACATTATTTTCAACAATCAAAGTAACTAAATAACTTTCTATTGCTATATTAGTCTTGCTTGCACCTATAAATGAAACCCCATAAAGATTTTCATATCCAAAAGGGTAAACACCACAAATCCCTAAGTCAGAGCCATGACTATCAAGTCTTGAATTAGCAGCCATAACTCCTACTACATTAGTTCCATGCTCATAAGAATCATTTTCACTAACATATTTAAGAAGTTCTGATTGCGAACAATTATAATATGTTTTCGCAAATCCTAAATCTTCATGATTTTCATCAAACACATTATCAATTATTCCAATCCGCACCGGATTAATTGATTCTTTATTTAATAAACCCCAAGCTGATATACATTGAATAGCTTCTATTCCCCAATTTTTGCCATCTGGTATTTCTTCATTCCATGTTTCATTTTTCCATATATCACCTTTGTTTATTTCATAAGTATTGTAAAAATTATCCCAAACATAATTTATATTTGCATCTAATACAAAAGAAGATTCTTTGATGTCGGTTATTATTTCTTCTAATTGGCTCAGCGTGAAATTTTCATTAAATTTAAATTGATATGTATTTAGAATTTCAATTTCCCCTACTATTTCCGCATTATACTTTTTTGCTAATTCATGTATATCATTCATATCTGTTCCATTTTCTGCAACAATTTCTAATTCATTATTTACATATTTAATATGATTTATTGAGTCATAAACAATATTTTCTTCCTCAGTAACATAGAAATAATTTTTCAATACATTTTCTTTATTTAAATCATTATTTATATTATCAGATGACAACTTATTTTTGTAGATTAGCAATGAACTTGCAAAGCCTAATAATACAACAATAACAACAATTATAATCCCAATTGTCCTTTTTTTACTTTTCATAAATATTCCCCCTAAATTTGCATAATTCCTATTTTTTAGGACATACTAATCATGTATAATTATTTTGTCTTTACTCTCAAAGTTTATTACTTTGAGAGTTTTTACCTTTAAATCACGCAAATACGGAGTTTCTTACTTTTTTTGACCATATTTTTAACCACTAATAGAATACCGACATTTTTTCCATGTTCTTTCTTTTATGCTCCTCTGACGGGTGTACATATCTTTCAAGAGTAAATTTTACGCTTGAATGTCCAAGTATTTCGCTGAGACTTTTTATATCAAAATCTTGCTCTATTGCTCTTGTTGCAAACGTATGCCTTAACGCATGATAATTTATATCTTCTATTCCTGATTCCTTTAAATACGTTTTAAACATATCCTGATATACCCTTGGCTCTATAAATTCTACTGTTCCTGTTAATAAATATTTTTCTTTATCCGTCTTATATTTTTTCATTAAATTCACAATAAATGACGGTATTGGTATTTCACGTATTGACTTTTGACTTTTTGGGGTATCTATTACTATTTTGGTTTTAGTTATGGCTTTTTCATCAAGATTTTTTATTCTCTGCATGGTTTTATTTATTCTTAAAGTTTCAGTTTGAAAATTGACGTCTTCCCATTTTAACGCGCATACTTCTCCTATACGAACGCCCATAAACAACGACAGCAGTACTCCTATTTTATTTATATCAAATGTTAGCTGAATATAATTTATAAGCTTGCTGTGTTCATATTTACTAAGTATAGCCAGTTCTTTGTTTTTGACTTTTGGCTGACTTACATTAAAATCAAAGTATTCAATATATTTCCTTGATACTGCAAATTTTATTATCTGCTTTAATAATACGATAATGTCGTGTACTGTCTTTTCGGACAACTTCACTGCTTTTTCATTTATAAATAATTCGATGGTTTCATTTGTCAGATATCTTGCTTTTCTGTTTTTAAAATATGGAATAATATGATTGTTAATTATGCTGTAGTAATTTGTATATGTGGACTGTTTTACTTTTGATTCCTTGTTTTCAAGCCATTCTTTACAAAGATTTTCGATATTAATAATACTGCCGTTTACCGTAACCTTCTTGCGTTCTTTTAATTTGGTCTTTACATCTGAATAAGATGTACCGTAAACAGAACGGTAACAGGCTTTACCATTACTATTGTATTTTTCAATATATCTTCCCTCCCAACGTCCGTCTGTTCTTTTTCTTATATTTTCACCTCGTCTTGCCATATATCAAACCTCCGTCGTACCATAATTTTGACCATAAATAGAATTTTTTCTATTATTTCATATTGTAAATTGTACAAAAATATTGTTGAAAAATTGTAAACTTTGTAGATATTGCAATTTTAACTTATATATTTATTGACATTAATTACAAAAAACAGTATAATTAATCTATAAAAACAGTCTTATTCGACGCTCTCAAAGTAATAAACTTTGAGAGTTTTTTTGTCGTTTTTACTTAATATATATTATTCATTCATGGTTTATATATGACAATAATTCCTTAATTTTGCTTTCTTATTGTAATTCATAATAAAATACTGTCAAGGGTAAATTTCACGCTTTCGCGCCCTTGACAGTATTTTTTTATGAATTCTTTTTCTATTAGCAAATTTAAGGAATATTCTTCCTTAAAATCAACAAAATTTATGCTACAAAACCGTTTGTTTTTATCTATTTTTTCGTATGTTGCTTATACGAGATTGTAGCAATGGTAAGGCAAGTCCTATTTTTTGTGTCGGCAAACCCAGTAAATACGGCACTTTTCAGACTTGTAGCCTTTAACTGATAGTACCATCTGCTGCCATGTCCTCAACTAAATCAGTTATGGGATCACCTTTAGACTGAAAGTATGCTGCAGTAAACGGAGCTCCGGATGCAGCTACCGGATATATTCCTGTTGTATGATCAACAAAATAAGTGTCAAAACCGCTTTCTTTAATTTCTTCCGGCGTAAGATTTCTTGTCAACTGATAAAGTATAGCAGATATCATCTCCATATGAGCCAATTCCTCAGTGCCAATATCTGTTAAAAGTCCTCTTACTTCACCGTAAGGAGCAGAATATCGCTGATTAAGATATCTTAAAGACGCTGCCAATTCTCCATCTGGACCGCCAAGCTGACTTATTATAAATTTTGCCAGCTTAGGATTGGAATTCTTAATATTAACAGGATACTGCAATTTTTTCTCATATTGCCACATCAGTTAGCGCTCCTTTCCCATGGCCAAGGCTCGTGCGTCCATGTCCAGTTATCTCGGCTTTTCACCTGGTTTGCCGTTAGAGGTCCATATAGTCTGATATATTCCTCTTCTGCCTCGCGTCTTAAATCATTATACCTATGATAAAAATCAAGAGCGTTTCGGCAATTAGGGTGAGTATCCAAATAAAGCTTTATTTCATCAATAGCAAATCCATACATCTGAATTGCTCTGAACAGTTTATCTTTGTCCATTACAGCCTCCTTCGGGTTCAAAAGGAAGATTCAATTCAGGAAAAATTGTTCCCGCAGAAAATGCCGTTGCTTCATCATATGGCTCAGACCATTGCTGAAACGGAACATAAGCCATTCCTACCGGAGTATCTTCCGGAAAGCGGCTTCTCGTCATGTTATTCTGCGTCGTCATATGGCTTACAGATTGTCTCATTTCCGGCCTGAAGCTCATATTTTCAAACATACTGAAATCCAATATAATACCCCCTTGTCTTATTCGTACAAATTTATTGTACATTTTTATTTTATGACATAACTCATGTTTTTGTTACTTGACGTATTAAAAAAATTGTGATAATATGAAAATAGCCGAAAATAATAATCTTTTCGGCATAATTTATATTTAAGGAGAATTTTTATGTTTGTTGCAGATGATAAGAGATATGATAAAATGCCATATAATAAAGTAGGAAAGTGGGGCTTGAAGCTGCCTTCTGTTTCATTAGGTCTTTGGCAGAACTTCAGCTACAGCGATAATTTTGAAAATATGGAAAATATGTGCCGCACGGCATTTAATCTTGGAATCAATCATTTTGATCTCGCAAATAATTACGGTAATCCGTATAACGGATCAGCGGAAGAGAACTTCGGCAAGATATTAAAAAGAGACTTAAAAGTATATCGTGATGAACTCTGTATTTCAACTAAAGCCGGATACGATATGTGGCCCGGTCCCTACGGCGCTAAACACGGTTCAAGAAAATATCTTATTTCCTCATTAGATCAGTCGCTTAAAAGAATGGGACTTGATTATGTCGATATATTCTATCACCATGTCTTTGATCCCGAAACGCCTCTTGAGGAAACTGCTCTGGCGTTGGATCATGCTGTAAGGCAGGGAAAAGCAATGTATGTAGGCATATCAAATTATAACTCTGTTCAGACTGCTGAAATACAGAAAATATTCAACGAGCTTAAAACCCCATTCATTATAAATCAACCTTCATATTCTATGTTTAACAGATGGATAGAAACTGACGGTCTTAAAAATTACGCTGATGAAAACGGTCTTGGTCTTGCAGTATTCTCACCTCTGGCACAGGGCTTGCTTACCGATAAATATATCGGTTCCTCTTTAGCGGCATCAAAACGTCCTTGGATGAATAATACTCCGGACAAAAAAACTATTGATAAGCTGCATAAGCTCAATGAAATAGCTTCGTCAAGAGGACAAAAGCTTTCCCAGATGGCTCTTTCATGGGTTCTTCGTGACGGAAAGATTACAACAGTTCTTATAGGAGCAAGCCGGCCTGAACAGATTGCAGAAAATGCTGAATCCGCTTTCAAAACTTCGTTCACCTCAGACGAGCTAATTAAAATCGAAGAAATAATCAATTCATAAAAAAATATCCGTATCATAAGATACGGATATTTTTTATGAAAGGAGATTAAGACGATAGCTTATTTAAGCTAATAATCTTGCAAGATACATATAATCAAATACATTAACTTTGCCGTCGCCATTTAAATCTGCCGATTGATTATCTATTTCAAATCCTGATGTTTTAATACCTACCATATATTTTCTCAGCGCTTCGGCGTCTTCAAGCGTTACTTTTCCGTCCTTATTATAGTCGCCGCTGTCAATTCTATAATTAACTCTAACGGATTCAAGAACTAAATTTTCGTTATCGCCCCACCAATAGCTGATATTAAAATAGCCGTCCTCAGTTATCATTTTCTGAATTTCTTCAGATATTTCAACGCCTATAATTAATTGGCTGCAATCGCAGTTATCTTGAAAATCAATTTGTTCCCATCCATTGTCATTCCTCGATATACCAACACTAATTGTATAGTTATTTATTTTACGTCCGTCCGACGTAAAATTCAATTGAATACTTTCAACTATCTGATTAACAGAAAGCAGATCGCCTGCGTTTATAGTAATCGTACTGTTATTTTCTATTTCTGTATTAAAAGAAACAATTTTAGAATATTGAGAGTTCTTAAGAGTTGTGACCGTAGTAGTTTGTTCAGCGGTCGTAACCGTCGTCACAGGTTCAGAAGTCATTAAAGATGTAGTAACTGTAATCAAATTCTCTGCAACTGTTGTCGTTTCAATACAAGACGTCGTTGTCTCTGCGGTTGATACTATATTTTCATCCGAAGCCGCTTCAGACATTGTCGTTACCGGAGGAGCTGTTGTAACCGCTGACTCTGTTTTATATGTGACTGTTAATGAATCAATATAAAGAGGAGCGGTATTGCCCCACCAATATCCAACCTGTATGCTGCCGCCGTTAATTTTACCGCATATATCAGGATCCGCAAAATTTATAGTATAATTCTGCGACTGAATATTTTCATTATAATCTATCTGATACCACGATCCGTCTACCACAGTACCGATACCCGCAATGAAATTATTTATATTGCCGTTTTTAGACGATAAATTGATTTCAAGCTTTTCAATCGTTCCCTCTTCTGCAATTTCATCCATCTGGATATAATACATTTTTTTATCACTGTCATTAAAATCAAGCTCCGCATTCAGCCCATATTTTTTAATTAATGTACTGCCTGTACTATTTACATCAGTAACAGTTGCAGTTTCTGAAGAAACCGGCAAACTTTCAGTTACTGAAACATCCGTAGCTGTCGACGTAATTATCGGCGCAGAAGCCGTAGCTTCAGTTTCAGCAGAGGTTATAACTGTTGTCGTCTGAGTTGTCACTGTTGTTACAGGCGCTGTGGTTACTATATTTGAGGACTTTGACCATACTGCGGAAATTACAATTTTTGCTCCGGAAAGTATCGCAGGTATTTCAAATTCATCTCCGGCGTTATAAGTTACTCCGTCATATTGCCAGCCTTTAAACTGATAACCGCTGTAAGTAAAAGGATTTTCAGGAAGAATCATAGTCGTTCCGTATTCGGCGTCAATATAAATATTAGCGCTTCCCTCATCGGTTTTTCCGCCTTTACCTGTAAAAGTAATTTTATATGTTTCCGGAACCCAGTTTGCCACAAAGGTAATGTCGTGATCAGGCATAGTATATTGCGAGCCGGTTCCTACCGTCTCCCCTGTTGACGGTACATACCATGATTTAAGATGATAACCGTTTCTTGAAAACCTTGACGACGCAGCCGCGTCAAAGGTTGTATTTATTATTTTCTGAAAGCTTATCTCAGACGCTCCTACAAGATTGTCTACATCTCCCGCTAAATATGTCAGCGTCCGGTAAGTATAAGTTTCTGCTGAAGCATTAGAAAAAATCATTAATATCATTACTAAAGCAGATAAAACTGCAACTATCCTTTTAGAATTTACCACTGTTTTCATAAATAAAATAACACTCCTTCATATTACGGCCGGATACACTCGTTATTTTAATAAAATAAAAGCTGCGTCTTTTCATGCAAAAAGACGCAGCTATAAACTCAATTAAAATAACAAATGTAAACTACAAGTGTTAGCAACCGGCTGTCATACCGTTTTTAGACGGCTTAGACCCTTAGCTTTGCGTCCTTACTTTTCAATAAGTTTGCCAAATATTAAATTTTAAATCGGAAAGATCTTCCTTATGTTTATATGATAACACTAAAACGTTTAATAGTCAACTGTTTTTTTCATTTTCTACCTTTCATACAAATAATTATCAACAAAACTGTTAAGGATAGAGCAATTTATAATTGTTTATACTATTTAATTATGTATATCCCATTAACATAATTATTAAACGTTTTCAGAACATAAAAATTAATTTCTTCAGGCAACTGAATCTGACAAAAAAGCTCACATAAAATATATTAAACTGTTATTAGAAAAATAAATACACTGTATATATAAATAATATTTTACCAACAGGAAAAATATAACCGAATCAAAAAATTTCTTTAGGGAGGATAAAAATGTCTGTAAAAATAATCGAAGAAGAAAACAGGACGGTTGCCGTATTGTCCGGTGAAATAGATCATCACAACGCCAAAAATCTCAGAATGGAAATAGATTTTGCTCTCAGAGAAAATCAGCCTCAGGAACTTATACTCGACTTCTCCGACGTAGGATTTATGGACAGCTCAGGAATCGGACTGGTTATGGGAAGATATAAGCTTATGCAGGAGCTTAACGGTAAAGTTACCGTCAGAAATCCGCCCAATCATATAAGAAAGGTAATGCGCCTTTCAGGAATCGACCGCTTAGCGTCAATCAGCAGCGGACAGGAGGGAATATAAATAAAAATGAATACTGAAAATGAAATGAAAATAAGTTTTGTCAGCAAATCCCAGAATGAAGGTTTTGCAAGAACGGCGGTCTGCGCCTTTGCAGCGCTTATGGATCCGGGGATTGAGGATATAGCGGACATACGGACCGCCGTTTCAGAAGCGGTAACCAACTGTATAGTACATGCTTACAGGGACACTGAAGGAATTATTGAAATTACCGGAAAAATACTCTCCGATAATGAACTTTACATAAGAATCAAAGATAAAGGCTGCGGCATTCCGGACATAAAAAAGGCTATGGAACCTCTTTACACAACCGCTCCGTTTGAAGAAAGAGCCGGATTAGGCTTTGCTGTTATGGAAAGCTTTATGGATAAGCTGACCGTTCGCAGTACAGTTGGCAAAGGCACTGTAATAACTATGAGAAAAAAGCTTGGAGTTAAAAATGAATAAACCCATTGCCGAAGAAAACCTCGGTCTTGTTCACCTGTGCGCAAACCGTTTCAGAGGCCGTGGTATTGAATACGACGATCTTTATTCCGCAGGCTGTATAGGTCTTTTAAAGGCGGTTGAAGCCTTCGACAGCGAAAGAGGCGTAAAATTTTCAACCTATGCAGTACCTGTAATACTCGGCGAAATAAAAAGACTATTCAGAGACGGCGGCACAGTTAAAGTAAGCCGGAGTTTAAAGGAGCTTTCGCTTAAAACAGTAAGAGCCAGAGAAGAAATGTCCAAAAAATTGGGAAGAGAGCCTACGCTAAGCGAGCTAAGCAGTCAGCTTGACGCAGACGAATGCACAATTGCAGAAGCATTATCTGTAAGTCTTCCGCCGGTTTCTCTCACTGATAACTCAGATGAAAGCGGAAGTCAGATAGATATAGCCGTACCTGCGCCTGACACAGAAATCGGCGATATGCTTGCTCTTCGTCAGATTTTAGAGCTTATGGAGGAAAAAGACAGAGAGCTTATTTATATGAGATATTATAAGGGCTGCACACAATCCGCTACCGCCAAAAAATTCTCCATGACTCAGGTACAGGTTTCAAGACGTGAAAAAAAGCTTCTACAGTTTATGAGAGAACAGCTTTTAAAATAAGGGACATGTTTTTTGAGCATGTCCCTTTTAATTTAATTATTTCTGGCTCTTTGAGCAGCCAACTGCGCGTTTAATTTTTCTATAATTTCCTTGACCTCGTTACTGTTTGTAAGGTTATATACGATCTGCATATAAAACAGCGTTTCCTGCGGAGGCGCATTATGCTCCATACAATAGCTTCCCAAAGAGTATGCGATGTTAACTACCTCAGGATTCGGACCGTTCCTTATCTTATATTTTTCGAACGCAGAAAGAACTTCTTCTCTTGTAGGAGGAACAACCTGTTTCCCGGTTATCGCTCTTATATGCTGCAGCTCTCCGTTTACAGCTTCATTCTGAGCATATATTAAGCTTTCATAATAAAAACATACTGCGCTGTCATAATCCTTGATTTCAATACAATAATATCCTAAATTCGTATAACAGCGAGCAATATGATAAGGCGTAGTAGAAATTTCAAGCGTATCCCTAACACAGGCAAAAAGCTGCTGCGGCTCATGCATTAGCTTAAAAGCCTCCGCAAGCTCAAATCTCGGTTCAACATTAACAGGATTATACCTTATAGCCTTTTCAAGCTTATCAACCGCCTCCTGAGGCTTATGCTGCTCAACAAGCAGATAACCATATGATGAAAAATACTGACAGAAGTCAAAAGGAGTTCTCTCATACTTTTTATTCGGTTTGTATATATGAGTATAAATATATTCGTCAAGCCTGTTTCTGAACGAAAACTTTTTGCTTGCCTCAGTTTCACTGAAATATTTATCCGCCTTTTTTTCAATCTCCGAAAAAAGCTTTTCAGCGTCTTCAAGCTTATTATCCTTCACAAGACCGTTAATTTCATTATAAACCTGATCAATGCGCTTTTCCCCTATAAACATTGCGTTTTTGAGATGTGCTTTACTTTCGTCAGGCAGCAGCTCAAAGGACATATCGCTCAATATTTTCAAAATTTCCGCCGAATCAGGACTATTCTTATATTTAGCAGCCTGCTCCTGAAGATACTGTATATCCTTCAGAGGATCGCCGGTAAGGCCTTTTTTTACTTCCTCTATAATGTTACTTACCATATTTTTTCTCCCGTCCAAGTTAATCAGTTATCTTATTATACATCATTTTCAATAAAAAATCAAGACAATAAGCATGAAATTATGTGATTTTTTCCGTTTAAAAGGAAATCACATATAATCAACCTTGATTTCTCCGTTTTCAGACGTGATTCCTATTCCCGCAACCTTACCGTTTCTGTCAATAATTATGTCGGCGATTTTCTCCTCTATTTCCTTTCTTATTACCCTGCGAATATCTCTCGCACCGTAAACCTTTCCAAACGATTTTTCAGCAACAGCCTTAAGAGCGTCGTTATCGTATTTAAGAATAATACCCTTTTCAGAAAGAGGTTCTTTCATTTCGTCCAGCATCAGCGCCGCAATTCTTTCAAAATCCTCCTTGACAAGCGGCTTGAATACTATAACCTCGTCAATACGGCTCAGAAATTCCGGTCGTAAAAATTCTCTCAGCGATTTCATCGCCTTCTCCTTTGATATATCCTCCGCAGATTTATTAAATCCGACTCCGGTTGATTTATCAGTTGAACCTGCATTTGACGTCATAGCTATAATTGTATTCTCAAAATTAACTGTTCTTCCCTGCGCGTCGTTTATCTTTCCTTCATCAAGTATCTGAAGCAGGATATTCATTATATCAGGATGAGCCTTTTCTATTTCGTCAAATAACACGACGGAATAAGGATGTCTGCGAACCTTTTCAGTAAGCTGTCCTGCCTCGTCGTAGCCAACATATCCCGGAGGTGATCCGATCATTCTGGCTACAGAATGCTTTTCCATATATTCTGTCATGTCAAGACGAATCAACGGCTCGGTCGAATCAAACATCTCTGTAGAAAGCGCTTTTACAAGCTCTGTCTTTCCTACGCCGGTAGGGCCGACAAAAATAAACGAAGCCGGACGTCTGCGCTTGGAAAGCTGAACTCTTGTACGCTTTATTGATTCTGACAGCAGGTGCACCGCCTCGTCCTGTCCTACAATGTGTTCTTTAAGTTTTTCTTCAAGGCGTAACATTTTGGAAAATTCGGTTTCAGCAATCTTATTAGAAGGTATACCCGTCCACAGTTCAATAACCTTGGCAATATCGTTTTCACTCACCTGAACGGCAGATACAACCTTTTCCAGCTCGCTTAATTCATTTTTCACTCTGATAATGTCTCCCTTGACCTCTGCAAGAGCTTCATAATTAGGCTCACTCTGCTCCTCTATGGATTTTTCCATATCCTCAAGAACCTTAAGCTTCTTAGTTTTTTCATCATATTCAGCAAGCTCCGGAGTTCTGATACATGTGCATGCACAGGCTTCGTCAAGCAGATCTATAGCCTTGTCCGGCAGAAACCTATCCTGTATATATCTTTCAGATAACACGGCGCATTCCCTTATCAGCTCGTCGTTTATTTTTACCCTATGATAAGCCTCGTAGTATTTTTTTATACCCTTTAAGACCTCGACAGTTTCTTCTATTGTAGGCTCGTTAACGGTCACAGGCTGGAATCGTCTTTCAAGAGCGCTGTCCTTTTCAATATATTTCCGATACTCGCTGAAGGTCGTAGCTCCTATAACCTGAACCTCTCCGCGAGATAAAGCCGGCTTTAATATATTAGCGGCATTCATAGATCCCTCCGAATCGCCCGTTCCTATGAGATTATGAACCTCGTCAATAAAGAGTATAATGTTGCCCTCGGATTTCACTTCGTTTACAAGGCCCTTTACTCTGCTCTCAAACTGCCCCCTGAACTGTGTTCCGGCAACAAGCGCGGTCAGATCCAGAAGGTATATTTTCTTATCGGCAAGGTTAAACGGAACGTTTCCTTCGGCAATCTTCTGAGCAATACCTTCGGCAATAGCCGTTTTTCCGACGCCCGGTTCACCTATAAGGCATGGATTATTTTTCTGACGGCGGGAAAGAATCTGAATAACTCTTGCAATTTCCTTATCTCGTCCGACAATATTGTCAAGCTCCCCGTCCTCAGCCTTTTTGCTTAAATTCGTACAGTAATTATCAAGAAATTTAAGCTCCTTTTTTTTCTTCTTCTTTGTATCCTCCGCTTTGGCGGAACCCTGCTTAGATTTCCTTGCAGCGGGAGGATTTGAATCTCCTGATTCGTTCTTTTTAATATCCCCTAACTGCCCGTTGAGTAGATTCTGTATGTACGGAGGCAGCGTGCCGGCTCCGCCCATTTCAAAACCGTCGCCGTCCATAAGCTCCATCATCTGATCGGACATCTGCTCTATATCGTCGTCGGTAATTCCCATCTGCTCCATATATTCGGATACCTGCGGTATATTCATTTCCTTTGCACAAAGCATACATAGTCCCTCATTTTTCTTTTCACTTCCGTGCATTGATGTAATAAAAACAACCGCAGGACGTTTTTTGCATCTGCTGCATAATACCATAATCTTCACACCACGCCTAAAAAGGCGATGCTCCTTTCTGTTTTATTCTGTCGCTTCAGGTATAGCTTTTATCAGGTCATACTACTGAATCCGGTTAAATATATATTTAAAGAACTTTGTCTTTTCAACGGTTTCATAGCTTAAAAATGAGCCGTCGCTTTCAGCTACATTTATCATTATCTTAACAGCCACGGCTATAACTACCAGCACAGCCGCCGCATAAACGACTCCCAGCAATCCTCCGGCAAATCTGTCAAGTCTGTCATAGCCGTTGAGCAAGCCGAATCTGAACGTCCTGTTAATAACAACTCTTATAACGGTCATTAAAATAAGATAGCTGATAAGGAATACAAACGCCTTGACAAGCTTCAAAGCCGGTTTTCTTATATAGTTTTCTTCTATATATGAAGGAACGCTGTCGGGATTTTTAAGTATCATCTCGGTAGTTTTAACAAACAGCTCGTTATTTCCGGAAATTCTTTTTATCAGCTCATGGGTAACATACGGGGGAAGCTTGCCGCCTAACTGTTTTGCAAAAAGCTCTGTAAATCCGGCTGTCAATGTATCGGCAAAGTTTTCCGGAGTATCTACGACTGTTCCGGCTGCCTGATTGGTATACTCATAGAGCATTTCTATCGAATCTTCTGACTCGAGTATTTTTCTGACACGGCTGTCCTCAAGAACTGCCCCGTACCCCTGATCCTCTATAGCTTCTCTTACGGACTGTGCCGGATCGTATCTTTCGATAGCGTCCCCGACAGCCTCCGTACTCGTCTTTTTAATAAATTTATCATAGATAAAATCCGAGCACCTGCTGCTGATAACAGCGGCCAGCCATATTGAAACAACGCACCCGATTATCATTATCAGTATTTTAGAAAATCCCCTTTTAGCGCAGGCGCATATACTCAGTATAACGACTGCGGCAGAAACAATATCATATATCCACCAGAAATTCGTTCCCATTCTTTATCGCCTCATTCTTCAGCTCTTATAATCAATTCTGTCAATTCTGTCATAGCCTAAAAGGAAGATATAATCGTCTATATAAATCATTTCCTCATAGGAGCCCTCGGAGCTTATCTTTTTTTCGCTCCCCCCCTTGAAATTATACTGCGTTATGCCGTCCTTTCCGAGAACGCAAACATGTCCGTCTATAATACGGATACATTTCGCGTTATTATTTTCAAATTCAGAATAATTCGGTTCTTTATTTTCACTGTCAACAGTAGTTATATAGCTTAGTCTTTTAGTCTCATTCTGAAAAAGCAATGCTGTTTTACCGTTTTGGTAATCCCAATCAATCAATTTGGCCGGATATTCATATTCCTTCTGTATTTCGCCCTTGCTATTATAATATGCGTATTTAGTATCTCCGATTACCAGTATACCGCTTTCGCCTCCGTAAAGCTTAAGACACAATGTATCCAGCGGCTCAGATACCCAGTTATCCTTTTTGGAATCGAATGAAACTGAAATTATTTTAGAATATACATAACCTCCGCCGGCGTCGGCAGTCGCAAGAACACAGCCGGTCGCCTTTTCGTTGAACGCAAGATCAGTTACCCGTTCAACGCAGTTTCGAGTATAGATTTCCTCCCCAGACTCATCGTATACTATCAGCCGGCAGATATAAGTTTCCGAGCTTGTTATAACAGCGGCTCTTCCGTCATCGCTCAGGCGGGCAAAAATTATATTGTCCTCAAGCTTTTTGGAATATATTATTTTGCTCCTGCTTTCAACTCTGAAACGATTACCTCCGCTTTCATATACCATCGCTTTTTTTCCGGCAGTCTGAAGCATAGCGTTTGAATAAGCGTGCTGTCTTTCTTCATAAAGCTCGCCGTTATCGTTGTATATGTATAAATATGCGTCGCTTAATATCGCAAGATATCCGTTTAGGTTTCCGGTCTGATAATCAATGCCTCCGGAAATACTAAGAGGGAAGTTTCCCTCCGCAAGCTCTCCGTTTGATTTTACGCTCTGAAACCTGCTTCCTATTCCCTCAAGCTTCGGGAACCATACATCTCTTTTCGAATAAAGCATTACGGCAGTTCCGACGATAAACATAAAAGCTGTAAATTTAATGAGCTGCCGACGTCTTTTTTTTCTTTTTCTCAGAAGAACAATGTCAACGTCCCTTGTGTATCTGTCCATTAAAGTCCCTTTCAGTTCAATAAAACACCCTGTTGAGATACAGCCCATGGGGCTGTGCCGTCTTGCCTGCAAGCAGACGGTTTCTTGACTTGATAATTCCGTCTATATCGTCCGGCTTAATTTTGCCTTCGTTTACCGAAAGCAGAGTACCGACGATAATCCTAATCATATTATACAGAAAACCGTCGCCTTTTACAAGCATTTTAACCGATTCACCATTAATTACTATGTCAAATTTCTCTATAGTACGGATTGTGTTCTGCTTTCCGTCATAATTCGAGCAAAAGCCGGCGAAATCATGCGTACCGACAAAGATTTTAGCCGCGTAAGACACCAGCTCCGCGTCAAATGGGCGTCGGTAATGATACTCCAGATCGGTAGTAAAGGGATTTTTACTTTCGCTGTTGTGAATAAGATAAATATATTCCTTGGCCCTGCATGAAAATCTTGCATGAAAATCAAGCGGCGCATCCTCGCATGAAAGTATTGATATATCATCAGGAAGTTCCCCATTTACGCCCCTTACAAAGCCTTTAGCCGGTATATTGCTTTCCGTCAGCACCGAAAAGCAATAATTATTTGCATGTACTCCGGCGTCCGTTCTTGAGCACCCGTTTATAATACATTTATGATTTAAAACCTTGGAAACATACCGTTCCACAACCTCCTGAACAGTCAGAGCATTATCCTGTCTCTGAAAGCCATGATACGCAGTTCCCCTATAAGCCATCATAACCTTGAGATTTCTCATTTATTTTCAGCCGTTCCTTCTCCTGACATAAACCTTTTCTTTTTAACCTTAGGCACAAAAATCCAAAGCAGTACAAGCGTAGCTACTGACAAAATTGAAATCACTGCGCCTACAACAAAACCCGGAGGACAGTACCTTAATTCAACAGTATGTTCCCCTGCCGACATAGGAACACATACAAATGCATTTTTAATTGACTGAACTTCCGTCTCCTTGCCGTCGACATAAGCCTTCCAGCCGCCGTCATACGGAATGGAAGTATACATTAGACAGTCGTCCTCAGCAATTATATTTCCCTTAATAATAGTATCGTCATATTTGGTAACGTTCAGAGCGCCTTCCAAAAGCTTCCGGTATCCTCTTTCAAATACATCGCTGTTTATCTGGTACACATAAATAGTTCCGCTGCCGTTTTTCTGATCCTTAGCGTCAGCCTGAAACGATACGACGTCTCCCGCATTAAAGTCTCCCGCCGCAAAAATATCCATATATTTTCCGGAGCTGTGAGTGCGCATAACAGAATCTCCGACCTTTATTCTTACGTTCTTTATTTCACCGAAATCAAATGTTACATAAAGCGGACCGTCGTCCGGAACCGTATAATTGAATTTAAGATAACAATCCTCGCTTCCGTCGTCCGGAGCGCTGTACTGATAGCTGTAATTTCCGTAGCCCGACTTGATAACGTTAAGCCCTTTGTGCCCTACGTCCTTTATATCTACTCTGGTCAGAACGTCTTCTTCTATACCGGTTGCCAGTCTGAATAATTCGTTTTGATTATCAAACTGGATAAATGATTCGCCCTTGTATTCGCTGATACTGCTTTCCGCCGCAAAGCCTATGGGAAGATAATGATTGTTTTCATAAATTGAAACACCGTCTTTAGAAGCCAGCGGATCCAAATATGTCAGGTCGCCGGAATAGCTGTCGTGAGATATGAGATATTTAAGGTTTAAAAACATATTTATAACAGCCGTATTCTGATTGTAATAATACCTGTTGCCTGCGGCCGAAGCCTGAAGTCCCAGGCTCTTCATTATATTTGTAACGTTGACGTTTGCTGTTGACGAAAACTGGGACACTCCCTTATATCCGTAAAGAGCCGGATCGTTGATTGTATAATTGGACATGGTTTCTATTCTGTAAAAGCCGTTATCTTCAGATTCTACAGAGCCGATCAGGTCCGAAACGCTTTCGCTGTTTCTCGGATAATTGCTGTATCCGGTTACTGTTACCGTCTTAACTCCCGTATTTGCATTAATGCCCATTTCCACCAGACATACTGCGAACACAACATAATTTAAAATCTTAGAGTTAATGAGCTTTCTTTCATAGACAAACATTATGGCAACGAATATAAAACATACGATCACGCTTGAAAGCAACGCCTTTTCAGATTGATCCCTGTAGGATATAACGGCAATAATAAACGCCATTGCAGACATTGCTATCACATCAAATATATTCGCTTCTTCCCTCATCACAATGTAAGCTCTGTATGCCGTGGCAAGAAGGATAAATGATAAAAGAAAAGAGAAACGATACGGCAGCATATTAGTAAAATGAAATCCGTGCCACATATAATTCAAAACGTTCATATTGCAGCTTACAATAATAAACGCAAGATATACAACCGTTATTATTTTTTCCCGTATTTTAATTTTGGACGAACGCAGAAACACTCCAAGAAGAACCACGGCAAACATTCCGCAGTAAAAATTAGGAAGTCCCTCTTTTGCAGTCGGTTCATGAAAACCGATAACGTTTGATATCATTTTAAGCCAGTTTTCATAAAACGTTATAGTTTCCGGAAATTTATTGTCCACACTGTTGGTAAGCTGAAGTCCCAGAAACGCCGGCAGTAATACCGCTGCTCCCATACCGATTCCTATAACGGTAGCTCCCGCAATCTGTCCAAGCCTGCGAAGCGAATGTCTGAAGCTGTGCCAATCGGCTATTACAAGCGCGCCGAAAACCATAACCGTAAATATACAGGTAAAAAGTCCGATATAAAAACTTGATAACAGCGAAAGAGCTAAGGATATAGCATAAAGCTTATATTTCCCTTCTTTAAAAAGCTTTACAGTTCCCAATACGACGAGCGGCAGCAAAGCGACTGTGTCTATCCATATTATGTTCCAGTAATATCCCATGATGTAGCTGCAAAGAGCATAGCATAGTGCAAAGGCGGTTATTGAAATATCATTTTTATTGAATGTGTGCTTTAAAAATACCGCAAAGAAAAGACCGGCGCAGCCAATCTTTATAGTTAAAAACAGCGTCAGCGCTTCCCTTGAATATTCGATAGGGAAAAATACTGAAAGCAAATTCAGCGGACTTGCCGCATAATAAGACAAAAGGGAAATAAAATTCGTTCCCATTCCCGTATCCCATGAATAAAGCATAGAGGAAAAGCTCTGAAGCTTTTCATGCTCAACCCTGAAAAACGGATAATACTGATGCCATAAATCTGTTACAAGTATCTGCTTATCGCCGAAGGGATGTACCTCGCTTTGTATAAAAAATATCCAAATTATTAAAAAAGGCAGTATGAACGAAAGAATAAGAAATACCCTCGTTTCGCCTTTTCTGTTATAAAGCAGAGGATTTGGTTTTCCCGTTTTATTTTTTATTCGATCAGTTTTTAGCTTTCCTTTATTCATATGTCAGCCCTTTCTTAGTCAATAACATTAATAAATATTACAACGGCAAGAAAAAACAACGTTATAGCCAGAGAAATATAATCGGCTATTCCGCTTTTTAACTGCTTCATTCTGGTTCTTCCCTCTCCGCCTCGGTAACAACGGCACTCCATGGCAGTCGCAAGCTCTCCGGCTCTTCTCACTGCCGATACAAACAACGGCACTATCACAGGCACAACGGACTTCACCTTTTCCTTGATTCCGCCGCCCTCCATATCCGCGCCTCGCGCCTTCTGAGCAGACATTATCTTATCCGTTTCCTCAATCAATGTCGGAATAAATCTAAGAGCAATGGTCATCATCATTGCAAGTTCATGAACAGGAAGCTTAAATCTTTTAAGAGGACTCAGAAGTCTTTCAATAGCGTCGGTAAGCGATACCGGAGAGGTTGTGTATGTCAGAAGGGAGGTTCCCGCAATCAGGAGAAGTATTCTTATTATCATAAAAACCGAAGTTTCTACCGCCTCGTCTGTAATTGATATAAACTTCCATTGAAACAGCGGTATACCGCCGGTAATCATAAATAAATTAAGAATCGTCGTAAACAACAGTATCGGCAGTATAGGCTTCAGGCTTTTAGCTATCATTTTAAACGGTATAGAAGAGCACAGCAGCGCCGTTGCCGTAAAAACCGTACCGACCTCAAGACATATGGTGTTGCCGCCGATAAAGAGCATTATAATAAAAAGTAACGTAATAACAAGCTTGAATCTGGCGTCCAGATTATGCACGACGCTGCTTCCGGGAAAATACTGTCCTAATGTAATATCCTTTATCATTACAGCTTTCCTCCGCTTTTTAAATATTCAAGTATTTTTTCCTTGGCGTATTTGACAGTATAAACGTCATTTTCAATATCAATTCCCTTTTTTCTCATTAAATTAAAAACTCTTGTGATCTGAGGAACAGAAAGTCCTATTTTCTCTATTTCATCAGACTGCTTAAATACGTCCGAGGTTTTTCCGTAGCAAAATATCTCCGATTTGTTCATAACAAGGATTTTAGACGCATATCTGGCAACATCCTCCATGCTGTGAGAAACCAGCAAAACGGTGCAGCCCATATTCCTGTGATATTCCTTTATCTGCTCCAGAATAATGCCCCTGCCCTTAGGATCCAGACCTGCGGTAGGCTCGTCCAGTATAAGTACCTCCGGCTCCATAGCCATTACTCCCGCTATAGCCACACGTCTTTTCTCTCCGCCGGACAGTTCGAATGGAGATTTGCCGAGAAGCTCCTCCGAAATTCCTACCGCGGCGGCGGTTTGTCTGACGCGCCTGTCTATTTCGTGCTCGCTGAGCCTCATATTTTTCGGTCCAAACGCAATATCCTTATAAACGGTTTCCTCAAATATCTGATATTCCGGATACTGAAAAACCAGCCCAACCCGAAATCTTACCTGTCTTATTTTTGATTTATCCTCCCAGATATCCTGACCGTCAAGATATATCCTGCCCGACGTGGGCTTAAGCAGTCCGTTGAAATGCTGAATAAGCGTGGACTTGCCTGAACCTGTATGTCCGATAATCCCCGTAAATTCTCCCTTTTCTATTTCAATACTCACATTATTCACAGCCGTTTTTTCAAACGGCGTTCCCTGACTGTAAACATAAGTCAGATTTTCTGTTTTTAATATCGCCAAAATTAAAACTCCTCTTAGATTCCGAAGATATTTATGAAATCAGCTTAATAAGCATATCGGCGCATTCATCTTCAGTTATTATGTGGCCGTCAAGCTCCAGTCCGTATTGATTCAGCTCATATACAAGCTCCGTTACCTGAGGAACATCAAGTCCTACCGACTTTATCAATTCCACCTTTGAAAAAACCTCTCTCGGCGTATCGTCCAGTAAAACCCTTCCCTTATCCATTACGATTACCCTGCGGCACTGCGCCGCTTCCTCCATGTAATGAGTTATCAGTATAATGGTAATACCGTAATCCTCATTAAGTCTTCTAACAGTTGCCATTACCTCTTTCCTGCCGGCCGGATCCAGCATTGCCGTCGGCTCGTCCATTACTATGCATTTAGGTCGCATAGCTATTATTCCGGCAATAGCGACTCTCTGCTTCTGTCCGCCTGAAAGCTGATGAGGCGAATGAAGCCTGTATTCATACATATTTACAGCCCTGAGAGCTTCGTCTACACGTCTGCGTATTTCTGCCGGCTCAACTCCTAAATTCTCCAGAGCAAAAGCAACGTCCTCCTCAACGATGGTTGCAACTATCTGATTATCCGGATTCTGAAACACCATTCCAACCTTTTGCCTGACATCGAAAATACGGCTTTCGTCTTTAGTGTCTATTCCGTCTATATATACTCTTCCCCCACTTGGAAGCAATATAGCGTTCAGGTGCTTGGCAAAGGTAGATTTACCGCAGCCGTTGTGACCTAAAATTGCGGTAAACTCTCCCTCCTTAAAGACCAAATCAATATTATCAAGAACCGGAGATTCTTCCTCTCCGTATCTGAATACCAGCTTTTCAGCCTTAGCAAAATTCTCCATATTCAGCCTTTCTGCCATATAGCCGTCGAACCGCAGGGCAGACAAAGTCCGCTCTTTTCAACCGGAAGACCAATTTCATCAAACGATACTTCTCCGCCGTATTTTGAGCATACCGTTTCACCTAATATATATCCCATTACTGACGGCGAAAGTCCGGTCGTATAACTGTTTATAAGAAAAAACAACGGATCATCGCTTAAAGCTCCCGCACAAAGCTTTACCAAATCAAAAATACCGTCCTCAAGCTTCCATACCTCTCCGCCGGGCCCTCTGCCGTAGCTTGGCGGATCCATTATAATCGCGTCATACTTTCTGCCCCGCCTGATTTCTCTTTCAATAAATTTTCCGCAGTCGTCCACCAGCCAGCGTATCGGCTTATCAGCAAGTCCCGAAAGCGCAGCGTTTTCTCTTGCCCAGTTGACCATTCCCTTGGACGCGTCGACATGGCAAACGCTGGCTCCGGCTTTTGCGCAGGCCAGTGTGGCCCCTCCTGTATAAGCAAACAGATTAATTACGCTTACGGGACGTCCTGCGTTTTTTATCTTATCCATCATAAAGTCCCAGTTTACCGCCTGTTCAGGAAAAAGTCCGGTATGCTTGAAGCCGGTCGGCTTTATGTTGAATTTTAGTTCCCCGTAAGATATCTCCCATGATTCCGGCGGTTTTTTGGTAAAGCTCCACTTTCCTCCTCCGGACGAAGATCGGTGATAATGTCCCTGAGCCCTGTCCCACAAGGGGGATTTATGCAAAGTTTTCCATATTATCTGTGGATCGGGACGAATAAGCAGAATACCGTTCCATGATTCAAGCTTTTCCTGAGATGTGGTATCAATAATCCGGTATTCCGTCCAGTTATCCGCTATACGCATATACTGCATTCCTTTACTGTTTATTTTTCCACGGCCGGACCTTTCCGCACCAGCCCTTTTCTTTCCAGTATTCATCATCGACAGGGAAAAATCCCTTTTTATGAAGCTTACTCATAAAATAAAAAAGCGCTTTTGTTTTTACGGAGGGCTTAATCCTGCCGTTTCTGTATTTAACCTTTTCGGCGATTTTTTCAAGACTTTTATTTATTTCGCCCTTTTTCTTTTCCTTGACTCTTTCCCATGAAACCTCCTTAACAGCGGCCCCATAGGTATAGATTCTGCCTATGCCCCAGAAAAACATACTGTCTTTTATATCCTTATTAGCGGATTTCATACCGGCGCCGGCGGCAGTTGAAAGTATTACCGCCTGTTTTGAAAATATTTTTTCCTCGGGACGGTGAACCATCCATCTCCAGCCGTAATGGTCAAGAAATGATTTCATAGCGCCGGTACAGTGATAAACATAAACAGGCGAGGTGAAAATCAAAACATCCGCCCTGTCAATTGCCTCCGTTATAGGCCTAAGCTTTTCGTAGTGAGGACATAGCATTTCGCTTTTTCCAAAGCAATTATTACATCCGCAGCAGAATTCGCCGAAATCGAGCGGCAGAAAAATTTCCGTAGCATCGTCCGACAGCTTATCCGCAAGTATCTTTCCCATGTTATAGGTTGAACCCTTATGATTCTGACCGTTTATAACCGTGATTTTCATTTTCCTGTTCTTTCCCTGATTTTATCGGCAATAGCTACTGCAAAGCTGTTGATTTGCTTAAAATCACGCCCCTCAAGCATTACCCTTATAAGCGGCTCTGTACCGCTTTCTCTTACAAGTATTCTTCCGCCGTCGCCAAGCTCATTTTCATACATTTCTATAAGATCGGTTATCTGACTGTCGTTCTTCCATACCTCTCTGTTACGGGGACTGATTTTTACATTTATCATAACCTGAGGAAAATGCTCCATAACCGAAGCAAGCTCAGACATCTTCAATCCCGATTCAGCAAGTATTTCAAGCACCTTTGCTCCTGAGAGCTGACCGTCGCCGGTATTCGCTTCATCAAGGAAAATAATATGACCGCTTTGTTCTCCGCCCAGATTATATCCGCCCTCAAGCATTCTTTCAAGAACATATCTGTCTCCAACTTTAGTAGTCTGCATTTTTATATCATTATTTCTGGCGAAATAGGTAAATCCTAAATTGCTCATAACAGTCACGACGGCGGTATCCTTTTTAAGCTTTCCCTTTTCTTTATAGGCCTTAGCGCAAATTGCAATAAGCTTGTCGCCGTCTACAAGCTCGCCCTTTTCATCAACCGCAAGACATCTGTCGGCGTCTCCGTCAAACGCCAAACCGGCATGACACTTTTTATCAATTACAAACTGCATCAAATTATTTATATGGGTTGAACCGCAGTTCTCATTTATATTAACGCCGTTAGGAGAAGCGTTTATTACATATACGCTCGCTCCAAGTCCTTCAAAAAGCCTTTTTGCAGTTGCAGAAGCGCTACCGTTCGCACAGTCAAGCGCAATTCTGAGTCCGGTCAAATTTCCCTTTATACATTTCATAATATATCTTATGTAGTCGGACTGGGCGTCACGGTAATAAGTTATTCTTCCGACTTCACCGTCGGCCGCAAGCTTCATATCCTGCGGCTTATCAAGAATAAGTTCTTCTATTTCTTCCTCTATATCATCCGAAAGCTTATAGCCGTCAGAGGAAAACAGCTTTATTCCATTGAATTCAAAGCTATTGTGAGAAGCCGAGATCATAACGCCCGCGTCAGCCTTTTTCTGCTGAACGAGAGCCGCTACCGCAGGTGTGGGAACTACTCCCAGTATCTGAACGTTAGCTCCGACAGAGCAAATGCCGGAAGCCAGAGCCGCTTCCAATACGTCCGATGAAATTCTTGTATCCTTACCGATAAAAATAGTCGGCTTGTGTTTCGTTCTTTTTGTAAGCACTATAGCCGCTGATCTTCCGATATTCATTGCAGTTTCGCATGTAAGCTCGGTTATGGCAACTCCTCTTGCTCCGTCTGTTCCGAATAGTCTACCCATTTGTCATATATCTCCTTAAGAATTTATAATTTTAGCTGACCGCTTTCATCATCGTCCCGATCCTTTTCAAACCCAAGATGGGCGTACGCCAGGTTTGTAGCAACTCTGCCTCTAGGGGTTCTGGCAAGAAATCCAAGCTGCATTAAAAACGGCTCGCACACGTCCTCAAGCGTAACGGCCTCCTCGCCGATTGCAGACGCAAGCGTTTCAAGTCCCGCCGGACCCCCGTTATATCCTTTTATTAGCATTGTAAGCATTCTCTTATCAAGACTGTCAAGCCCCAAAGAATCAATCTCCAGCCTGTTGAGCGCAATAGACGCTATTTCCGAGGTTATTTCGCCGTCGCCCATAACCTCGGCAAAATCTCTTACACGTTTAAGCAGTCTGTTGGCTATTCTCGGAGTTCCTCTTGAGCGTTTAGCAATCTCGTCCGCTCCGTCGCAGCTGCACGGAATTCCCAGTATGGAGCTGCTTCTTCTGATAATATCGCTTAGCTGCTCATGAGTATAAAGCTCAAGACGCTGAACTATTCCGAATCTATCGCGGAGAGGCGACGTAAGCTGCCCTGCCCGCGTGGTAGCGCCCACCAAAGTAAACCTTTCGAGATCGACTCTTATAGAACGAGCCGACGGTCCCTTTCCTATAACTATATCAAGCGCGTTATCCTCAAGCGCAGGATATAGAATTTCCTCAATTGCTCTGGAAAGTCTGTGTATCTCGTCAATAAATAATACGTCGTTAGCTGAAAGGTTAGTAAGAAGAGCGGCCAGATCCCCCGGCTTTTCAATTGCCGGACCTGTTGTTATCCTTAAATTCGCGCCCATTTCATGAGCTATTATTCCGGCAAGAGTTGTTTTTCCCAATCCCGGAGGACCGTAAAGCAGTACATGGTCAAGCGGTTCCCCCCTGCGCTTTGCCGCTTCTATATAAACCGCAAGATTTTCCTTGACCTTATCCTGTCCAATATATTCCTGCAACGTCTGAGGACGGAGAGTAAACTCCGTTTCGGTATCCGCTTCCGAATATTCGGGAGCTACCGCTCTTCCTTCAAACTCAATATCTCCTGTTTCTATCAATTTAATCTCCCGTTATTTCATCTGACTGCCGATAATCTTAAGGGCGCGCTTAATAATCTCTCCCGAATCGAGAGAGCTGTCGATTTTTGAAACCGCTGAAGCCGCCTCCGCCTGAGTATATCCTAAAACCATAAGCGCAGACATAGCCTCCGACACGTTATCTCCTGAAGACGCTTCAGGTATTCTGAAGCCCTCGGCAAGCTCCTTAGACGAGGTTTCTTTTGCTATTTTATCCTTAAGCTCCAATACAATTCGCTGTGCGAGCTTCGGACCTACCCCCTTGGTTTTAGTAAACGCCTTACTGTCCCCGGAAGCGATAGTAAGCGCAAACCTCTGCGAATCCGTATCTGACAGAATAGCAAGCGCAGCTTTCGGCCCCACTCCCGAAACTGTAATGAGCATTTTAAAGCAGCTAAGCTCCTGAGTAGTATAAAAGCCGAAAAGCTCAATATTATCCTCCCTTACATATAAATATGTATAAAGACTAATTTCCTTTCCTACCGCTCCGAGCTGCGAGGAGGTTGAGCATGTGGTTCTGCACGCATAACCGACTCCGCCGCATTCAATGACGGCCAGAAACGGCTCTTTATGTATAAGCGTACCTCTTAAACTATATATCATTTTTATTTTAACTCCGTATAATTATTTTCTTATTCCTTTGCAGCAATGACCGTGACATATGGCAAGAGCCAGCGCGTCGGCGGCATCGTCGGGCTTAGGTATTTGTTCAAGCTTCAATATACGCCTTGTCATATCCATAACCTGCTTTTTTTCCGCCTTTCCGTACCCTACGACAGCCTGCTTTACCTGTAGCGGCGTATATTCAAAGACCGGGACGCCGTGTCTTACGGCGGAAAGCACTACTACTCCGCGCGCCTGAGCCACGTCTATGGCGGTTTTCTGATTATTTGTAAAAAACAGCTTTTCAATAGACATACAATCGGGAGAGAATTTTTCTAAGATATAATCTATATCGTCGGCTATACTTTTAAGCCTCCGCGGAAAATCGGTGTGAGCCTCCGTAAGAATCGCTCCGTATTCAAGCGGAGCGAAATTCATGCCCGAATAATCAGCAATACCGAAGCCGACTATAGCATAACCCGGGTCTATTCCAAGTATACGCAAACAAACTCCTCCAAAAATATATTTATATTTTATTATAGCATATAATGCATCAAAGTTTCAATAGAAATATGTGAATTAAGCTGTTTTTTTTAGTTTTTTTATTAAATGGAATAAGGAAAATAAGCTGATAAATCTTCCAAACTTGATTTTCAGCGTAAATTTATGTATAATACTAATTGAAATAAGGATTAAAACTGAAAGGAATTCCGATATGGATTTAAACGCTTTAAGGGATGAAATAGATTCCCTGGATAAGGAAATTCTAAAGGCATTTGAAAAAAGAATGGAGCTTTGCCGAAACGTCGCTCTTTATAAGAAAGCTAACGGTATGCAAATATTCCAGTCTCAGCGTGAAAAGGAAATAATAAAAAGAGTAAGAGCAGAAAGCCCGGAAGAATTAAAGGGGGCTACAACCGCGCTTTTCACTGAAATTATGGATATCAGCAAATGCCTCCAGCAGCAAGCGCTGCTGAAGGGCAGAGAATTTCTAGAGCCTGTTCCGCTGAACATGAGCTCAGGCGGCATGGTAGGCTGTCAGGGAACCTCCGGCTCAAATTCAGAAACTGCCGCAAGAAAATTATTTCCGGAAAATGAAATAAGCTTTTACAGTGAATTTGAGGACGTTTTCAGAGCCGTTGAAAAGGGTGAGATAGAATACGGTATTATTCCTATACATAATTCTACGGCTGGCTCGGTTACCCAGAATTATGATTTAATAAGAAAATATAATGTATTTATAGCAAGAACGGTTAAGGTTGAAATAACCAATTGCCTTGCCGCAAAAAAGGGAATCGCATTTGAAGATATAAAAAAGGTATATTCCCATCCTCAGGCTCTTAAGCAATGCTCCGTATATCTCAGAGAAAGCGGGTTCGAGCCTGTGGAATCCAAAAATACCGCTACGGCGGCTAAATACGTAAGCGAATCTAATTGCCCATGCGGGGCTATTTGTTCGGAAAACTGCGCCCGGTTATACGGCTTGAATATACTTAAAAGAAATATTTCAAACGTTATACCAAACTATACCAGATTTATCTGCATAACAAAAAACTTTCGTTTATCAGAGGATGCAAAAACAATTTCCGTAACTCTTGAAATACCTAATATCAAAGGAAGTCTTTACCGTCTTTTAACAAAGTTTTTCGTAAACGATATGGATCTTGAAAAAATAGAAAGCCGCCCTATTGCGGACGGCAGCTTTGACGTCAGATTCTTCCTTGACTTTGCCGGAAACGTCGGCGACGATAAGGTAAAATCGCTGCTTGTGGAGCTTACGGACGAGCTGTATGATTTCAAATTTCTCGGCAATTTCAGCGAAGAGCCTTAACCGCGTTCTTTTTTATGCTGAATATTATAAGTTATTGCGGATAAAAGCTTATTGGGCAATAGCCTTGCGCAGAAAACGCCCAGCTTTATATCCATTGACGGTATAATAACCGTTTTTCCGCTTAAGCATTTGTCTACGGCATATCTTGCGGCATATTCGCTGGAAACAGGCTTTACGCTGAAGCTTACTCCCGCTCTGCTGTTAAAGTTTGTATTTACAGGTCCGGGACAGAAAACGCTTATCCTTACATTGCTCTTTGACCTGCGAAGCTCCTCATGTATTGCCAGCGAAAGTCTGACAACATAATTCTTTGACGCATAATAGGACGAAAGAAGCGGTCCCGTCATAAATCCCGCGCTTGACGCTACGTTTAAAATACGGCCTCGGTTCTTTCTTTTAAAGTCTTTGAGAAAAAGCTTAGTCAATATATGAACCGCTTTGATATTAACATTTATCATATCAAGCTCGTCTTTAAGGCTTGTTTTATCAAACTCTCCGAAAATTCCGTATCCCGCATTATTTATAAGCAGATCTATGTTTTTTCCCGAGCAACGTTTATAAAGCTCAAAAACGGATTTTTCATCGGCAAGATCCAGCGGAATTATTTCTGTCTTTGTTTTAAGCTCAGCAGAAAGCTTTCGGAGACTGCTGATATTTCTGGCGGTCAAAACAAGCTCCCAGCCGAGGGAGGAAAGATATCTTGCCATATCTCTTCCAATACCGGAGCTTGCACCGGTAATCAATGCTTTCATATGAATATCCACCTTTTTTATTTATATTATAGCACATTCTTAACGCTTTTCCCCGATTTTATTCTGAAAATTTTATGAAAATTTAGAAAAAAGCTGTAAAAGGTATGGACTTAATAAAAGTAATATAGTATAATTATATTTAAAAGTCCCGTTTTTTAAGGATTATAATTATTTTACGGAGGTTTAAAATAATGCTGAAAAAATTCAAGAGGATCATTGCGGCTGCAATTTCATCTGTAATGATTCTTACAAGCGTCGGCTGCACTACCGGAAAAAATACCGCTTATGCGCTGACTGTCGACGGCTATCAGGTTAAAGCCGGCGTTTATATCTATTATTCCTATACCGCTCTCACAGAAGCTAAAAATCTTGCCGCAAAGCAGGATGAAAATCTTGACGTCAGTGATGAAAAGTCCCTAAAGAAAATCAAAATCGAGGGTAAGGATTTTCTCACCTTCGTTAAGGATAAAACGACTGAAAGCTGCGTCGACCATGTAGCGGTTATGAAGCATTTTGATGAGCTTGAGCTATCCCTGACGCAGGACGAGCTTGATGAAATTGACGAATATGTTGAATCCAGTTGGCAAAATAACGAAGATATGTTTACCGAAAACGGTATAAGCAAGGATTCAATTAAGGAAATTATGACTTCAAGCTATAAGAGCGACGCCATTTTCAAAGCATATTACGGCGAAGGCGGAAGTGAAAACGTAACGGAAGATCAGCTAAAGGATTTCTATACCGAAAACAACGCCAGAGTTAAATTTGTAGATATGGATATGCATGATTCAGAGGGAAACGATCTTGACGAGGCAGGCAAAAAGGAACTACAGGATATGGCGAAGGACTTCCTTAAAAGAGCCGAATCGGCTGACAGCGAAGAAGCCATGCTGGAGGAATTCGATAAATTTCAGGAAGAATACGACGATTATGTAGCTGATAAAGCTGCCGAATCATCGGGAGAAGAAACCACCGAAGCTACAACTGAACCTGAAACTGAAACTGAAACTGAAACTACAACTACAGAATCCGACGATGAAGCGTCTGATAATACTGAAAATACGGAAGCAACGGAAAGTACAAGCAGTACAGAGGATGAAGCCGTTACGACTGCGCCCGAAAGCGATAATGAAGAAACAACATCAACAACCACCAATCCTTATGCAAATGAAACGATTATTCAGGTTGTGACGACCGCTGAAGGGGCTGAAGAAGAGCCTGACGAATCAAACTATAAGCCATCAAAGGAAATATATGACTGGATTTTTAACGACGCAAAAACAGGAGTTCCTGAAATAGTCGAGGACGAAGATACAATGTATGTTATCGTAAGACTTGATATTACCGAGCGAATGGACGAAGACGACCTATGGTCCGAATCAAACGTCGACAGCGTAAGATACAAGATGTTTTCAGACGATCTGCAGGATATGCTGGACTCATGGGGCGAGGAATATGAAGTTGTAAAAAATGATAAGGCCTATAAACGTTATGATCCGTTCAAGATCAAGGCTGAATAGTCTTAAAAAGCAAATGCTAAATTAATCAGAGGGGACGTTCCAGGAACGTCCCCTTTACAAAATAATAGAAAAACGGAGGATATAAAATGGAAAACGCAGTTAATGAAATAATAAGACTAAGAATGGAAAAAACCAAGAACGCTCTTGAAAATAACAATATGACCGCATATACGGTAAAAACCAAAGAAGAAGCCGCGGATATAGTCAGATCTCTTCTTAAAAAAGGAGACGTTATAGCAAGCGGAGGATCGGTCACTCTTAATCAATGCGGAATTACAGATATAATAAAATCTCCGGATTATATATATCTTGACAGAAGCTCCGTTGCGCCTGATAAGACGGCTGAAATATTTAGGAAATCTTTTTCCGCCGATGTTTATCTTTGCAGTTCTAACGCTATTACAGAAAACGGAGAGCTTTATAATGTAGACGGAAACAGCAATAGAGTCGCTGCGATAGCCTACGGTCCGAAATCTGTTATTATTATAGCCGGATACAATAAAATCGTAAGAAATATTGAAGAAGCCTCAAATCGCGTCAAAAAGACAGCCGCTCCTGCAAATACCGTAAGACTTCAATGCGACACATATTGCAGTAAATCAGGAGAATGCGCAGCATTTACAAAAGAATCTCAAGATATAACGTCGGGCTGCTCGTCAGACGAAAGAATATGCTGCAATTTTCTTATATCCGCAAAGCAAAGACACAAAGGAAGAATTAAGGTTATTCTTGTAGCTGAAAATCTTGGATTCTGAAAATGGAATACATTCCGGCTAAAACAATTCTTTCAAAGTGTAAAAGCTCAGAATGGTTTGGAACCGATTATAACATGAATATTTACCGCGGCTGCTGTCACGGGTGCGTTTACTGCGACAGCAGGAGCGACTGCTACCATATATCCGATTTTGATATGGTTAAAGCCAAAAAGGACGCTCTTATTATTCTAAGGAACGAATTGAAGAGAAAGGTTCGTTCAGGAGTTATCGGAACAGGCGCAATGAGCGATCCCTATAATCCCTTTGAGAAGGAGCTTATGCTCACAAGACACAGTCTTGAGCTCATAGACGCTTTTAACTTCGGTGTTTCTGTAATAACAAAAAGCTCCCTTATAACTCGGGATATAGATATTTTAAAGAGTATTGCCGAGCATTCTCCTGTTATCTGCAAGCTTACGGTAACGACCGCTGACGATATACTTTGTAAAAAACTTGAACCCAATGTCTCGCCGTCCTCAGAACGCTTTGAAACGATAAGCCAGTTAAACGAAAACGGAATTTTTTCAGGAGTTGTAATGATGCCCGTTCTGCCGTTTATAGAGGACGCTGAAGAAAATATTCACGAAATAGTCAGGGAAACGGCAGAATGCGGAGGAAAATTTATTTATCCGTCATTCGGCGTTACTTTAAGGCAAAATCAACGGGAATATTATTTTAATAAACTAAAACAAATTTTTCCCGAAGATAATTTAAAAGAAAAATATTTAAAGTCATATGGAAATTCATATATCTGCGTAAGCAAAAATGTTCAAAGACTATGGAAACTATTTGAAAACGAATGCAGAAGCTATGGAATACTGTATAAAATGAATGACATTATCTCAGCCTATAAAATCGGTTACGGTATGAGCCAGCTAAGCTTTTTTTAGCGTCAGAACATGCAAAAATCCTCCGTATATTTAACGGAGGATTTTTTTATTATAATTCACGCAGCGCTTTTTTTATTTCTTCAACTCTGTCCGTTCTTTCCCATGCAACGCCAAGATCCTCGCGTCCCATATGTCCGTAAGCGGCAAGCTTTCTATACTGAGGCTTTTTAAGATCAAGCATTTTTATTATAGCGGAAGGTCTTAAATCAAATACCTTTTCCACCGCAGCCGATAGCTTATCCTCGTCAGCCTTACCGGTACCGAAAGTATCGACAAGTATTGAAACCGGTCTTGCTACTCCGATAGCATAGGCAAGCTGAATTTCACATTTATCCGCTAATCCCGCCGCTACAATATTCTTTGCAATATATCTTGCCGCATAGGCTGCGGATCTGTCAACCTTTGATGGATCCTTGCCCGAAAAAGCGCCGCCGCCATGTCTTGAATATCCGCCATACGTGTCAACAATAATTTTTCTTCCTGTCAATCCGCTGTCCCCCTGAGGACCTCCAATTACGAATCTGCCGGTCGGATTAATATAATATTTTGTATTATCGTCAAGCAGCTCCTTCGGAACAACAGGCTTTATAACATATTCTACTATATCCTTTTTTATCTGCTCAAGAGAAATTTCAGGCGCATGCTGTGACGAAACAACAATTGTTTCAATTCTTACAGGCTTATCGCCGTCATATTCAACTGTAACCTGCGTTTTGCCGTCAGGACGCAGATACCTCAAAGTGCCGTCCTTTCTGACTTCAGTAAGCTTAAGGGCCAGCTTATGAGCCATTGATATAGGCATTGGCATAAGCTCGGGCGTTTCATTACACGCATAGCCGAACATCAGTCCCTGATCTCCGGCGCCGGTAGAATTATCGTCGTTCATATCGCCTTCTTTAGACTCAAGCGCCTCGTTTACGCCCATTGCTATATCGCAGGACTGCTCGTCAATAGTAGTAATTACAGAGCAGGTATAGCCGTCAAATCCGAACTTTGCCCTGTCGTAACCAATGTCGACTACAACCTGTCTAGCTATCTTTGAAATATCAGCATACCCCTTGGTGCTTATCTCACCCATGCACATAATCATACCCGTTGTGCACACTGTTTCACATGCCACTCTGGAATCCGGATCCTGTTCAAGCAACGCGTCCAAAACCGCGTCTGAAATCTGATCGCATATTTTATCTGGATGTCCTTCTGTTACAGATTCAGATGTAAAAAATTTTTTAACCATAACCCTTCGACTGTTTTATCAGTCGCTCCTTTCAAAAAAATTAGAAAATATTCACCTGTATTTTAAAAGAAAATGCGTCCGGAGCTCCGAACGCAGTGATTTTTATAAAAAATCCTCATCTCTCGGATAAACCGCAGGAATTAGCACCTTTTTTGGTATTTAACAATTAGGTTGCCGGGCTTCACAGGACCTGTTCCTCCACCGCTCTTGATAAGGCGAAATTTTTTCTTGATTCTATTATACACTTATTATCGAATTTTGTCAATATGTAAAAATAAAAGTCGGCAAAACCAAAATTCTTTTTTAGCCTATTGATTTTTCCGAACTGTCAATCAAAATTTTGTTACACAATAAAACCACTTCCCCAAATTGTTACTCCTGGGAAGTGGTTTTCTGATATTTGTCCTAATTCAGTTTATTCTGCCCGCAGCGCTGCAACGTGGTCTTTCTTTACCGCTTTTTTAGACGGGATAAGACCGCCGATTAGCGTAAGGATGACGCTAAGAATAATCAGCAGGATTGCACTGCCTACGGGCAGAACCGCATTGATACCGGTCGAGCCTGTCAGGGCGTGGATAACCGCGTTGCCCGGAATTAACAGGAGCAAAGTAATACCTATTCCAATCAACCCGGAACAAAGCCCGACGATAAAGGTTTCAGCATTGAATACCTGAGAAATATTCCGTAAACCATGCCATAAAACTCAAAATAACAGGTGTAATTCGTCCCGTGAAAGACGCCGACAATGCATCGATTGGCGAGGCAGTCGGATATACCAGCGCATTGACGGAATATCTTATCGACTACACAAACAATAGTGATATTGTTCAGGCACAGCAGGCATCCCCTGACAATAACGTGTTTTACATTTGCGATAGTGAGCATTGGCGTTGGTACGACGCTGGCATTTCTGTTCAGCAAGCTGCCTCTGAAACCGATTCGCACGGTTTGTGAGGCGGCGGATAAAATTGCCGATGGCGATTACAATGTCAGAATTAACCTGAAAGGACCGGCGGAATTCATACAGCTTGCAGAAAGCTTTAATCATATGGCGGAGGAGCTTGGAAGCGTGGAAATGCTGCGCTCGGGTTTTGTCAACAACTTTTCACACGAGTTCAAAACGCCGATTGTCTCCGTCCGCGGGTTTGCAAAAATGCTGAAGCGTGACGATTTAACCGATGAGGAACGAAACGAATATCTTGATACGATTATCACGGAATCAGAACGGCTTGCGGAACTTTCAACGAATATTTTGAATCTCACAAAAATTGAGCAGCAGACTATTCTTACCGACAAAAAACAATTTAATGTAAGCGAACAGATTCGGCTTGTTATTGCAATGTTAAGCGGAAAATGGCAGGAAAAGCGGCTTGAATTTGATTTTGACTGCGATGAAATTTATCTAACCGGCAATGAGGAAATGCTAAAACAGGTGTGGATAAATCTGCTTGACAACGCCATTAAATTTTCTCCCATTAGTGGTACGATAACAATCAAACTGCACCGCACCATTAAATCGGTAATAATCACTGTTTCAAATGAAGGAAACGCACTGACGGAAGAATCGGCAAGGCATATTTTTGACAAGTTTTATCAGGCGGATAAATCTCACGCCGCAAGCGGATATGGTCTTGGTTTGGCTATCGCAAAGCAGATTATAGAACTGCATGACGGTACGATTACAGCAAAAGGCATAGAAGATTCAAAAATAGTATTTCATATAGAGATTCCAAGCATTGCATAAACGCCGCCTCATATTAACATTGGACAATAGAATATGAAACAACGGCACTGGATTTTCCCATTTCTGTAATAACAATTTCTCTTGCTCTTGCTCACCTCCCTTGTCGAGAGAAACCGCCTACCGTTTTATGCAATACCTTAATAAAACGACGGCTAATGAAAAATGTAAAACGAGCAGTATCGCTTAAATTGCGGTACTGCTCGTTTTTTATAAGGTGTTAATAAATCTCAGAAACGCATCCTTGCCCTGTTTATTACGTTTAAATACGCCAGCGTCGATGAGCGCCTCAAGAAACGCCTTGCCGACCTCTTGCTCAATGATTTCTCTTGCGTTTTCAGCAGAGAAATCTGAGTGATTTTCGAGTATTGCCTCTGCCCATTCTGTGTGTTTGGCAAGTTCGGGAATATCGTTAAGATTTTCGCCGCTTAGCATCGCCTTTTCAAGCATTACAAGCTCCTTTGCAAGACGTGCCGGAAGTATCGCAAGTCCCATAACCTCAATCAGACCTATATTTTCTTTCTTGATATGGTGAAGCGAAGGATTAGGGTGAAATACGCCGAGTGGACGTTCTTCTGTTGTAATGTTGTTTCGCAGAACAAGGTCACATTCGTAAATATCGTCGCTTTTTCTTACGATTGGTGTGATAGTGTTATGCGGAATCCCGTCTGTTTCAGAAAAAATTCCGACGCTTTCATCGGTATATGCTCTCCATTTAACAAGAATATCATTACAGCAATTGGAAAGTTCATCTGCATTATCGGAGCTCACTCTTATTACCGACATAGGCCATTTTACAATACCTGCCTTGATACTCGGATACTTTTCAAACGAAATCTCTATTTCAATCGAAGCATTTGCCATAGCAAAGGTGAAATTACCGCCCTGAAAATGCTCGTGGCTTAAAATCGAACCGCCGACTATGGGCAAATCAGCGTTTGAACCTACAATATAATGAGGAAGATAATCTACAATATCAAACAGCTTTTTGAATACCATAGCGTCAATCTTCATCGGAACATGCTTCGTGTTAAACACGATACAATGCTCGTTGTAGTATCCATAAGGTGAATACTGTAGTTGCCATTCTTCGCCGTTTGCTTTTATCGGGACGGGACGAAGATTTTGCCTTGCAGGGTAAAAGACGTGACCTGCAAAGCCTGCGTTTTCGGGACAAAGCCGACATTTCGGATAAGAGCTGGATTTCTGTGCTTTTGCCGCCGCTATATCGCGGGGATCTTTTTCAGGCTTGGAGCAATTTATAGTGATGTCAAGCTCTCCGTATTCACAGTTGTATTGCCATTTTAAATCCTTTTCAATTCGTCCCCAACGGACATAATTCAGTTTCTTGCTGAAATCGTAATACCAATCCGTTGCATGCTTCGGATTTTCCGCATAACGCCTGTCAAATTCCGCTACAACCTCTCTCGGCATAGGCGTAAGAATACCCGTAAGCTTTGTATCAAACAAGTCACGGGAATTTGCGGTATCGGAAATTATACCGTTTTCACACGCATACGCAATCAAAGGTTCAAGGATTTCATCAATGCTCTCATCTTTACAGTCGGCGGCTGTATCTACCCAATTATTCAGTTTTAAAGCTTCCATAAGCTGATTTCTGATAACATAAATATCATCGGCGGTAATCAGCTCGTTTTTCAAAGCGTAGTCGATTAGCTTCTGCACAGCATCGTAAATCATACCTATGCCCCCTGATTATTTATCGTATCCGTTCGGATGTTTTTTGTGCCAATTCCAAGCGCTTGCAATAATTTCTTCAAGACAGTTGTGAACAGGTTTCCAACCGAGTATTCGCTTTGCCTTTTCGCTTGACGCGACAAGTCTTGCAGGATCGCCTGCACGGCGAGAAGTTTCTGTTACGGGAATAGGGCGCCCAGTAACCTTTCTTGCAGTTTCAATCACCTCGCGTACAGAGTAGCCTACACCGTTGCCAAGATTGAAAATGTCGCTTTTACCGCCGTTGTAGAGATATTTCACAGCAAGAATGTGAGCCTGCGCCAAATCAGTAACGTGAATATAGTCACGAATGCACGTGCCGTCGGGTGTGTCGTAATCCGTGCCGTAAATGGAAATTGTTTCACGCTTTCCGTTGGGGACTTGCAGAATAATGGGAATAAGGTGACTTTCGGGATTATGAGCCTCGCCGATTATACCGTTTTCGTCAGCGCCGCAAGCATTGAAATAACGCAGAGAAACATATCTCAAACCGTGAGCCTCGGCTACCCACTTAAACATTTTCTCCACAGCAAGCTTTGTTTCGCCGTATGGATTTGTGGGACAAGTTCGGTCGCTTTCAAGAACGGGTATGTTTTCTGGCTCGCCGTATGTAGCGGCTGTTGATGAAAACACGATTTTATCAATATTATTCTTCACCATAGCCTCAAGCAGAATCTTTGTGCCGTAAAGATTATTGCCGTAATATTTCAGTGGATTTGCAACGCTCTCACCGACAAGAGAATAAGCGGCAAAGTGAATTACTGCGTCAATTTTCTCCTGCTGAAAAAGGTTGTCGAGAAACTCAAAATCACGGATATCGCCCTGATAAAATCGTGCCTTTTCAGGTATTGCCTTATTATAGCCTGTTACAAGGCTGTCGGCAATAACGACGTCGCGCCCTGATTTTACAAGTTCAAGTGCGGTATGGGAGCCTATATAGCCTGCTCCGCCTAAAACCAAAATTGCCATATCAGTTTTCCTCCTTTGAGATTTCTACACCGCCTACAGGACGTATTCTCATTTTCACGCAGGATTTTTCACCAAATATTCCGTCCATTTCAGATATGTATCCGTCTGCGAGATGTAACGGTACAAACGCCTGAATTGTGCCTGCAAAACCGCCGCCGTGTACTCTTACCGCGCCGTTGTCGCCGAGAAATTTTCTGCTTATCTGAATTGCAAGCGTAATAGCCTGATTTTCGGGCGCTGACGCAGAATATTGATTTTGTAAAAGAGCCGCAGATGAGCGTCCCGATTTTCTTACAAGCTCAAGAAAATATTCAAAGTTACCTTCCTCCAATGCCACAGCTTCTGCTTTTGCGCGGTTATTTTCCTCAAAGAAATGCGCCGCGCGAACTATCGCTCTGTCGGAACAGCTTTTGCGCAGCCTCGGAATATCGTTGTAAAACGCGGCTTCGCTTACCTGTCTGAGACAAGGCTTACCGAACTGCCTTGCAACAGTTTCCATTTCACTGCGGATTGCGGTATAATCGTCGGTAAGGTCTGCGTGACTGCTTTTTGTATCTGTAATACACAGGCAATAGCCGTATTCTTCAAAGTCAAAATTAAAGCTTTTCACTATTGGATTTTCCGCGTCAATAAAGTCAATGGATACAAGACCGCCGACAGAAGAAACCGTCTGATCCATAAGTCCGCTTTGCTTGCCGAAATATACATTCTCTGCAAACTGTCCGATCTTTGCAATCTCTATAGCGCCTGACCTGCCGCCGTTATAATATGCGTCAATAATCGTACCAATCAACGTTTCAAACGCCGCGGATGATGAAATACCGCTGCCTGTAAGTACATCAGAAGTACAATAAAGGTCGAAGCCTCCTATTTCTGTTCCATTGTCCATAAATCTTGCCGCAATACCGCTTACAATAGCCTCGGTTCCAACTTTTCCCGAATTTATGGAAACGTCATTAAGATTTACGCTGAAAACGTCATAGCCCTCTGACTTGACACGGATAATACCGTCTGTGTGGAAAGCGACGACAGCGATAATATCAAGATTTACCGCCGCCGCAAGTACGCATCCGTGCTGATGGTCAGTGTGATTACCTCCGATCTCCGTTCTGCCCGGCGCCGAAAATATACTTATGTTATTTCTTTCAGGGTATAATTCGATAAATTTATTTACCGCGTCAAGGTAACGCCGTTTCTGATATTCAAGCGTCTGTTCATCTGTTCCGTACAATTTCCTGAATGTTTTTAAAAATTCGTCGCCTTCAATCTCTTGTAAAGCTTCACGGATATTCATAATATTTTCCCCTTTCAAAATCAAAGCGAATTTATTATAAATTCAAGAGTTATTTTGTTTTCTGCCTTTATCTTAAATTCCTCGTGAACGGGCGCGCCCCAGGAGTCGTCACCGCCAACGCCCATTTGCTTTGCGGCAATGCGTACCCAAGTATAGCTTGCCTCAGGCAGTTCCTCACGGTGGGTTGCATTGTCAAGCTCATATGCGGAATATGGGAGAACGCTCATTTCAAACGGCTGTTCCGCCGCCTTGAATTTAAGCCCGGCGCTGTTTTCATCATAAACGCTTACATAGCGGACACCCGTTCTGTTACCACATTCCTGCGGATTTAGATACTTTGAAAAATTGTCCTGCGCATTTGATGTAAAAACACCGAGCCTTGCACCGTTATTTCTGTCAATGTAGTTTTCATCAGGTCCCATACCGTAGAATGTGAATTTATCGTATTGCTTTTTTAGCTTGAAATCCATCGCAAAAACAGGCATATCTGACATACCCTGAACGCCCGGATATTCTGCTTTTACACCGAGTCTTCCGTCAAAATAAGCGTTGTAGATTATTTTGTATTCAAAAGACGGAACGGTAGGCGCGGCGAAAACAAATGTAATTTCAAGATTGTCTGATTTTTCCTCGGTTGTAAGTCTGTCGCCAATCAGCCTCGCACATTTTCCTGCAATCTGCCATTGTGCCATATCTTGAGGATATCCCGCTCCAGTATCATTATCGGTCATTGCTCTGAAAAAGCTGATTTTCGGCGCTCTTGTGATATATTCCGCACCGTCATAGACAAGAGAGCTGATACCGCCCTCACGCTTGTCAAACTGCATCGAGAAGCCTTCTCCGTGAACGCCGATACAAAAATCACCGTAGATAATTTCCGCCTTTGCGTTAGTGATTTCCTTCTCTTCCGCGTTACGGATAATCTCCTGCGCGAAAGAGATTTCGTGTCCCGACTCTGCCCAAAGTGTATTTTCGGCAAGTACTGCGGAAACCGTAAAGACGTATTCTCCGCACTCTTCGGGCGCTTGCATACCGATTTCAAACGTGCCGATTTCTCCTGCGGAAATATTCAGGGTATGCTCCTCTCTTCCGAGAATTTTGCCCTCTTTTTCAAGCGTTACATTGAAAATATATCCCTTTGTATCAATGAACAGATTCCTGTTTTCTATGGTAACAACGCCGTTTTTAACGCTCATTCTGACGTTTGAGTAAAGAGCCTTGACCTCCTGCACTTTCGGAGAGGGAGTACGGTCAGCGTAAACAATTCCATTTGTGCAAAATCCGTAATCACCGGCTCTGTCGTCGAAGTCGCCTCCATAAACGAGAACACCGTCTTTATAAAGCGCCTGGTCTATATAGTCCCAGATAAAGCCGCCCTGATAGCTTTCGTATTTATCTTCAAGGTCGGTGTAAAGCTTCATACCGCCGAGGGAATTGCCCATAGCGTGCATATATTCACAGCTGATATAAGGCTTTTTAGGAGCATTTTCAAGATACTCGACAATGTCGGCGGGCTTTGCATACATTCTGCTTTCCATATCTGTGATATGGTCGTATTTTCTATTCCACACAACTCCCTCGTAATGCACAAGTCTAGCGCTGTCAACCTTATGGAAATAGTCTGCCATTGCCGCAATATCATTACCGCAGTAGCTTTCGTTTCCGCAGGACCAAATCAGAACGGACGGGTGATTTTTATCACGTTCGTACATTGATTTTGCTCTGTCAAGACAAGCCTCTTTCCATTCGGGGAGAGACGCGGGAACGTTTATTGACGGCTCACAAGCGCCCATCTTCTGCCAAGTGCCGTGGCTTTCAAGGTTTGTTTCATCAATGAGGTAAATTCCGTATTCGTCACAAAGCTGATACCAACGACTGTTATTTGGATAATGACTAGTGCGGACAGCGTTCATATTGTTCTGCTTGATGAACTTAATATCCCAAAGCATATCTTCTTCGGTAATCGCTCTGCCTGTTTTGGAATTGAATTCATGGCGGTTTACACCCTTGAAGATGATACGCTTTCCGTTAAGGTACATCAAGCCGTTTTTCAGTTCAAAGGCGCGGAATCCAACCTTTGTTTCCGCTGTTTCAACGATTCTACCGCCGGCGATAATTTCAGCGGTAAGAATGTAAAGGTTAGGTTCTTCCGCACTCCAAGGCCGCACGCTCGGAATAGTTGCTCTGACATTGGCTTTATCGCTCTCATAAACCTTATTTCCGTTTATATCTGTAAGCGTAAGTTTTACGGAGTAATCGCATTCGCCGATAATATCGAGCTCTGCTGAGAAGATACCGTTGCCGTTTTTATAATTGAAATCCGCTGTTATTTTCATATCACGGACGTGGATTTCAGGAATCGCATAAAGATACACATCACGGAAAATCCCTGAAAATCTCCAAAAATCCTGGTCCTCAAGCCAGCTTGCCGTGCTGTAACGGTAAACCTCGACCGCAAGCTTGTTATTTTTTTCTCTGAGGTAAGGTGTGATAATTAACTCTGAGGGAGTGAAGCTGTCCTCGGCATAGCCTACAAACTCGCTGTTAAGCCATACATAAATTGCGGTTTCAACGCCCTGAAAGCTGATAAAGGTTTCCTTGCCGAGAAGCGCCTTGTCAACATCGAAGTATCTGACATAACTGCCCACGGGATTGCGTTTCTGCGGAATTTGCGGAGGAATAAGGCTTTCCCGACCTTCCCAAGGATACTGTGTGTTCACATATTGGGGCTTGTCATATCCTTGAAGCTGAATATGTCCCGGAACTGTTATATCGTCAAAACCGCTTGTATCAAAATCGGCTTTGTAAAAATCGACAGGTCTGCTGTCGGGGTGTTCGGTGAAGGCGAATTTCCAAACGCCGTCGAGGCGCTGACGGAGATTGCCCTCGCTTGTAAAGCAGCTATGGTCGGAATGTGCGGGGATACGATTTACTTCAAAAACTTCGGGATTTGCGAGCCATTCGAGTGAGGGTTTCATAAGTGTTTCCTCCTGTTAATTGTTTATACTTTCTTTAATTTTAGCGTTTGTCTTTTCTACGTTCAGCTTGATGAGAACGATTGTGATTAAAATGTTGAATATCATTGGAAGCCAAAGATACATAACGTGCAGCATATTTAAACAGGATTCTGACTGCACTGCGGCATTTTCAACATATCCGCTTGCGGCAAGAAGCCAGCCTGCTATTGCAGTACCGATACCGCCGCCAACTTTTGTACCGAATGATGTGCAGGAATACATTATTCCGTCAACTTTTTTACCTGTTGTCAATCTTGTATATTCTGACGTTGTTGCAATAAGAGCGTTCATATCGCCCTGCAGCGGACTCATACCAAGCGCCGCGACAGCCGTAAATGCAAGCATAATAGGGATACTTCCCATATATCCCGCAATCAGAACGCCCATTCTTCCGAGAACGCCGACTATATATCCCACAATATTCAGCCTATACATACCACCGAGTTTCTTTACAAGAATCGGAGTAAGCAATAATCCTGCTATCATAGGAATATTGATTGCCCAAGCGAAAACGCCGAAAATTTCTTCATCTCCCAGTACATATTTCATAAAGTAAATTCCCATTCCAAGAGTTGCGGAATAAATCTGCATCAGGAGATACGCTCCGCATATCATCAGAAAATATTTGTTATGCACAAGAAGCTTGAATGCGTCAATAAGACCGTACTTTTCTTCCTTTTCGGTTTCTTCCTTTGCAATCTCTTTTTGTGAAAACTCCTTTACGGAAAAAACAGATATTGTGTTGGAAATCACACCGATAATCGCATATACTATCGCAACTGTTCTCCAAGCGTCCGCGCCGCCTCCAAGATTATTCACAATGTCAACTGTGATAACCTGAATCAGCATACTTGTACCAAATGCAAACATAAATCTGATTGAACCCATCTGTACGCGCTCGTGATTATTTCGGGTTATAAGGGCGGTAAGGGCGGAATAAGCTATGTTATTAGCTGTATAAAAGCCCGCGTTAAGTAAAGTGTATGTAATAAAGAACCAAGCGTACTGCGCAATCTGTCCCATATCCGTTGGTATACAGAAAATTGCTATAAGGCAAATCGCACATCCAAAATATCCGTAAAGCATCCAAGGTCTTGCCTTACCCATTTTTGTTTTGGTTTTGTCGATGAGCGCGCCAAAGAATATGTCGCTTATTCCGTCGAAAATTTTTGAAACTGCAATGAGCGTGCCGACAATTCCCGCATTCAGTCCTACCGTGTCGGTCAGATAAATCATTACGAAGGATGAAAGCAGCGCATATACTACGTTTCCTGCGATATCACCCGAACCGTAACCGACTTTGTTGTACCATTTCAGGTATTTTTTATCAGTCATAGTAATTCTCCTTAAATATAAATACTTGGCTTCAGTTCATCACACCTTTTGAGTTCTGCGATAAAAACGGCAATGACAGCGCCGTCGTTTGATTTAGATATCTTTTGTCGTCGACTTTATTCTACCACGTATTTTTAATGCAAACCATAAATTAAATAATACAATTTATGCACAAAATGATACAAATCACTTGATTTTTTGTTTTGATTGCCGTATAATGAATTAAGAAAACATAGGAGGATAGTATATGTTCACTAATGTGGCTTATTTGCACAATTCACTTGCGGATATGGTTGACACAAGTCGTTCGCTTGTTGTGACCAGCTGTGGTTATTACCGTGTTCACAGCCGCCCTGTTGTTTCCACGGAGCGACTCAACGGACGAAAGGATTATCAGCTTCTATACATTGCAAAGGGCAAAGGTTATTTTTATTTTGACGGACCACTCGGACAAGAAACCGTTATTACTGAAGGAAATATGATTCTTTTTCGCCCCGGTGAAATACAGTATTATTACTATCATGCTCCCGATAAAACCGAAGTATACTGGGTACATTTTACCGGACGAATGGTGGAGGGTATTCTTGACAACTACGAAATGCCTAATGCCGAAAAGGTTTTCTATACAGGAACCTCCCCCGATTATGCGTGGCTTTATAAACAGATGATTCAGGAATTGCAGCTTTGCCGGCCCAATTATGAAGAACTGCTTGCCCTAAATTTGCGGCATATTTTTATTCAGATCAATCGTTATATCAAAGAAGGCTTAAAAAAAAGCAGCGATGTCCAAAACGAAATTGAACGTGCTGCTCATTATTTTAATGAACATTATAACGAACCTTTAAGTATAGATGATTATGCCGCCTCACGGCATATGAGTACCTGTTGGTTTATTCGTAATTTCAAACAGATCTTAAAGGTTACTCCAATGCAATATATCCTATCCTTACGTATGTCAAATGCACAAAGCCTACTTGAAACAACGGAGTATAATATCTCTGAAATCGCCGAGGCGGTAGGATATGACAACTCATTATACTTTAGTAGGCTGTTTCACAAGCATATCGGGGTTTCGCCGTCGGAATACAGAAAGAAAAGGACTTTATAAATTTTATGTTCTATAATCGCCGTGTTCCAAATTTATTAGAGTATAATGGTAACTACCATATAGATGTATTCCAAGCGCTCGTCCTCATCTTAAAGCCTTGCCACCAGCAAGGCTTTTTTACTTTTTCATTCCTTGATCTTCTAACATTTGGGACATTCTTTCATCTATTCTTGCCTTGTTTTCATGATTAAGGCGGTTAAATTTTTCAGTAAAGCGCGACGGCGATATACTTTTACAAAAAGTTTTGTCATTGGTCCTTCCGGCTATGTAATCTAATGATACATCATAATGATCCGCTAATATGATTGCTTTTGAAAAAGGTATATCAATATCGCCTCGTTCGTATTTTCCATAATGATTAGTTGATACATCAATTATTTCAGAAACTTTCGCCTGAGTCAAATCTGCGTCCTCCTTTAAGTCCTTTAATCTTTGATAATAAGCCATAAATATGACCTCCTTGAATTTTATTTTACATAAAATTCTATCATATATATGGGTTTAATATTTAATTATCAAATATATTTGGTATTTTATGTCAAATTTATGATTATATTTATTGGTTTTGTAGATATAATTTATAGATTTTAATCCTCTTTGACATTTTATTTTTCAGACTTTTCCTTTAAGCAATATTTAATCAAAATATTTAGTTTGCTATTTTTTAAGTGGGTAAATTTGAGAAAGAGCAATTCAATATTAAATAGTTCATATAAATCTTCATTATATCATACACGTCCATAAGCAATAATAATAAGAATCATTATACTACATATTATGCTTCTATTACATATAATTAATCATGCATTTATAATAATTCCAGCCGGTTGTAAAAATATATATATTAATTTAAAATGTATGAACATTTATCTTCTCTAATAAAATTGCAATTTCACTGAAGGATTAATTATTTTCAAAACTAAACTCCGTTGAGTTTTTGTAAAAATTGCCGAATGTGTCCACACAGGCGTTGCTTGCTACTCAGCCTTCCGAATTTTTCAGAAGATTTGTCTCCGGACAAAATTCGGATTTATAGCGCATGAATGCGCTGTATTTTTTTCAAAAAATACAGGGATTTTTTGAGTCTGAAAAATCAGAAATCGAAAGTCCAAAAGCGATCTCCTTAATTTGATTTTAAATTATAATCATGAATTTTTATTTTGTCAAGAGGGCATAATTATTTTTCTATTCATACACGTCAATCTGATAAAATAAAAAAACGCCGTAAATACGGCGTTTAAAATATATCCGAACTATTAAAAAAAATAAAGAAAAAAATTTTTTTCGACATTGCAAAAAAATAAGGAACCGAGATTAAAATCTCGATTCCTGTAATTGCCGAAAAATACCAGAAATATATTTTTGAAAAAAATACTTGACAAAATTTTTCCTTCATGTTAAAATACAAAACAGAAAAAGCACCCCCACAAAGCATTGAACGTTTCCCAGACGTTCAATGCTCCATAATCAACGCAGATACAACCCTATCTGATTGACTTAGTGAGAATGCTATCTCAGCGTACGCACATGTATGCTCGATATAGACACATAAGCTCGTCAGATATTCCTCCATCGGAACTGGCGGGCTTATTGCTTTTTCTAAACAAAATTGAATATTTCTTTCAGGCAGCTATTCACTACCAAAATTAACATAAACTAAAATCACTGCTCACAGCCGCCTGCGGAGTTTCCTCCGTTATCAAACAACATAAATGCCGCTGTAAGCAGATGGTTTTAGTACTTACCTTTGGCTCCCCAAGTTGGACTCGAACCAACGACCCTGCGGTTAACAGCCGCATGCTCTACCGACTGAGCTATTGAGGAATATATATACATTACAACAAATAAAAAGCAAAAAGCCGGCATTGATATATTTTCCCAGGACGTCACCGTCCAAGTATCTTCTACGCAGATGAGCTTAACTTCTGTGTTCGGAAAGGGAACAGGTGGGACCTCATCGCCATTAACACCGGCTGACTCTTTTAAATTGAACAGAAAAGCAAAGATTTGAACTCTGACAAAAGGAAAAGCCCTCGACCTATTAGTATCCGCTGGCTTAACATGTCGCCATGCTTACACCTCAGACCTATCAACCTCATAGTCTTTGAGGGGTCTTACTTACTTACGTAATGGGATATCTTATCTTAAGGCCGGCTTCACGCTTAGATGCCTTCAGCGTTTATCCGTTCCGCACTTAGCTGCCCAGCTGTGCCACTGGCGTGACAACTGGTACACCAGAGGTGCGTCCATCCCGGTCCTCTCGTACTAGGGACAGCTCCTTTCAAATATCCTTCGCCCACGACAGATAGGGACCGAACTGTCTCACGACGTTCTGAACCCAGCTCGCGTACCGCTTTAATTGGCGAACAGCCAAACCCTTGGGACCGAATTCAGCCCCAGGATGCGATGAGCCGACATCGAGGTGCCAAACCTCCCCGTCGATGTGGACTCTTGGGGGAGATCAGCCTGTTATCCCCAGGGTAGCTTTTATCCGTTGAGCGACGGCATTTCCACTCACATACCGCCGGATCACTAACTCCAACTTTCGTTACTGCTCGACCCGTCAGTCTCGCAGTTAGGCTCGCTTTTGCGTTTACACTCTCTGGCATGGTTTCCATCCATGCTGAGCGAACCTTTGAGCGCCTCCGTTACCTTTTTGGAGGCGACCGCCCCAGTCAAACTGCCCACCTAACAATGTCCCCCGCCCTGATTCAAGGGCGCAGGTTAGAATTTCAGCACTTCAAGAGTGGTATCCCAACAGCGACTCCACAAAAGCTGACGCCTTTGCTTCTCAGTCTCCCACCTATCCTGTACATGAAATACCAAAATCCAATATTAAGCTACAGTGAAGCTCCATGGGGTCTTTCCGTCTAGTCGCGGGTAACCGGCATCTTCACCGGTACTACAATTTCGCCGGGCGGGCAGTTGAGACAGCTCCCAGATCATTACGCCATTCGTGCGGGTCAGAACTTACCTGACAAGGAATTTCGCTACCTTAGGACCGTTATAGTTACGGCCGCCGTTTACTGGGGCTTCGATTCAAAGCTCTCACTTCTCCTCTTAACCTTCCAGCACCGGGCAGGTGTCACCCCATATACGTCATCTTTCGATTTAGCATAGAGCTGTGTTTTTGCTAAACAGTCGCTTGGGCCTATTCTCTGCGGCTCTTTCGAGCACTCCTTCTCCCTAAGTTACGGAGTCAACTTGCCGAGTTCCTTAACAACCCTTCTCCCGTTGGCCTTAGAATTCTCTTCCTATCTACCTGTGTCGGTTTGCGGTACGGGCTCTTCAGATATTCACACAACTTTTCTTGCCTCAATCCACATTTACTTCCCCCATTCGGGGTCCCTTACGACCGGGAATACCAACTCCCGGATAAACGCTTCTCAAGTGTCCTTGTGCTTAAATCTTTCAGAGGCTACGGAATTTCTACCGTATGTGCATCGGCTACGCGTTTCCGCCTCGCCTTAGCTCCCGGCTTACTAGGAGCGGACGAACCTTCCTCCTAAAACCTTAGATTTTCGGCCATTATGATTCTCACATAATTCTCGCTACTCATTCCGGCATTCTCACTCGTATAAAATCCACCATCGCTTCCGCTATGACTTCTCCTCTTATACGACGCTCCCCTACCCCACAATCTTTCAATTGCAGCCCAAGCTTCGGTATAGATTTTAGCCCCGTTGAATTTTCGGCGCAGGGTCACTCGACCAGTGAGCTATTACGCACTCTTTTAATGAGTGGCTGCTTCTAAGCCAACATCCTGGTTGTCTGTGCAACCCCACATCCTTTTCCACTTAAATCTATTTTGGGACCTTAGCTGTGGGTCTGGGCTGTTTCCCTTTCGACTGTGAGACTTATCTCACACAGTCTGACTGCTGTACATCAATTATCCGGCATTCTTAGTTTGATAAGGTTCAGTAACCTTTCGGCCCCTAGCCCATTCAGTGCTTTACCTCCGGTAATCTAATACAACGCTAGCCCTAAAGCTATTTCGGGGAGAACCAGCTATATCCGAGTTCGATTGGAATTTCTCCGCTAGCCACACCTCATCCGCCACCTTTTCAACGGGGGTCGGTTCGGCCCTCCATGGAGTTTTACCTCCACTTCAGCCTGGACATGGCTAGGTCACTCGGTTTCGGGTCTATCGCATGCAACTTGACGCCCTTTTCAGACTTGCTCTCGCTTCGGCTTCAAACCTTAAGTTCTTAACCTTGCTGCATACGATAACTCGCCGGACCATTCTACAAAAGGTACCTGATCACACTTTGACGTGCTCTCAGTGCTTGTAAGCACAGGGTTTCAGGTTCTTTTTCACTCCCCTCCCGGGGTTCTTTTCACCTTTCCTTCACAGTACTCTTCGCTATCGGTCATTGGGGAATATTTAGGCTTGGAGGGTGGTCCCCCCTGCTTCCCACGGGGTTTCTCGTGTCCCGCGGTACTCTGGATTCTGCCTGCTGTCTCTGCTTTTCATTTACACGACTTTCACGTTCTTCGGTCAGGCTTCCCATCCTGTTCTATTAAGCTTCGACAATGCTTTTTGCAGTCCGCAACCCCGACTGAATTGCTTCCGTCGGTTTGGCCTCTTTCGATTTCGCTCGCCACTACTCTCGAAATCTCGGTTGATTTCTTTTCCTCTCCCTACTTAGATGTTTCAGTTCGGGAGGTTCCCCTCATATACCTATTGATTCAGTATATGATACATGAGCTTCTCTCATGTGGATTGCTCCATTCGGATATCTGCGGGTCTTAGTTCGCTTACAACTCACCGCAGCTTTTCGCAGTTAACCGCGTCCTTCTTCGGTTCCCAATGCCAAGGCATCCGCCCTGCGCTCTTTCTAGCTTTACCATTTGTCTTTTCTGAGTTCTCAATACATTGTAGTTTTTTTACCCGACTTTTAATTTCTTTATTAAAAATCGTGTCGTTTCACTTTTTGTATTTTCTTCATACTTTTCTTATTCAATTTTCAAGATGCCTTTTTTTCTATCCTTTTTCAAGAACAGAAATTAACAGATAATTTCCATTATCTATTAATTTCTTTTCTCGATGGTGGGCACAAGTGGACTCGAACCACCGACCTCACGCTTATCAGGCGTGCGCTCTAACCACCTGAGCTATGCGCCCTTTTTGGTGGAGATGAGGAGGATCGAACTCCTGACCCCCTGCTTGCAAAGCAGGTGCTCTCCCAGCTGAGCTACACCCCCGACTTCCTGATATCTTCAAAATTAAACAATGCTTTTAACCCTTGTCTGACCGGAACTTTCAGACTCTTTCGTCTTTTCGCTCCTTAGAAAGGAGGTGATCCAGCCGCACCTTCCGATACGGCTACCTTGTTACGACTTCACCCCAGTCATCAATCCCACCTTCGACGACGTCCTCCTTTGCAGGTTAGACTATCGGCTTCGGGTGTTACCGACTCCCATGGTGTGACGGGCGGTGTGTACAAGGCCCGGGAACGTATTCACCGCAGCATGCTGATCTGCGATTACTAGCAATTCCGACTTCATGCAGGCGAGTTTCAGCCTGCAATCTGAACTGAGACAATTTTTCGGGATTTGCTCCACATCGCTGTTTTGCTTCCCTCTGTTTTATTGCCATTGTAGTACGTGTGTAGCCCAGGTCATAAGGGGCATGATGATTTGACGTCATCCCCACCTTCCTCCGTTTTGTCAACGGCAGTCCTGCCAGAGTCCTCTTGCGTAGTAACTGACAGTAAGGGTTGCGCTCGTTGCGGGACTTAACCCAACATCTCACGACACGAGCTGAC
>ERZ791607.173-NODE-173-length-69021-cov-12.380854_pt1 | contig 69021 bp, 61 predicted proteins | sample MGYA00509964_ERZ791607 | MGnify/ENA primary metagenome ERZ791607 (study PRJEB30046, sample SAMN00791907) | human gut metagenome | study: EMG produced TPA metagenomics assembly of the A metagenome-wide association study of gut microbiota in type 2...
AGCAAGCTCATGTATTATTGACTTATCTTTTTTAGGCTGAATTGTTACAAAAGTTTAGTAAAAATAGGTAAACTTTTATTGACATTATAATAAATTGGCATTATATTAGAGTTAAATGTTGAAAGGTTTAGCTTTATGTTGAAATAAAATTAAAATTGGGAGGATTTTGTGCATGAAAAAAACAAATGAAATAAAAGAAGCATTAAAGAAAGGTGATTACAAAGACCTGCTGACAGACATTTATGTTGATGAGAGCAGGATAGAGTATCAGACAGAGCGTTATATAAAAGCGATTGAGAAGTTTGAAAAGCTTTATGGCGAGGGAGATGCAGCAATATACAGTGCACCGGGAAGAAGCGAGGTCGGAGGAAACCATACAGACCATCAGCACGGTGAGATTTTAGCGGCATCTATCAATCTGGACGCTATTGCAGTCACGAGAAAAACAGATGACAACATGATTCATCTTATCTCAGGTACATATAAAGAAATTGTTATTGATGTAAATGACATTTCTTATAAAGAAAGCGAAAAAGAAACAACAAAAGCCCTGATAAAAGGTGTGCTCAAAGGTGCAAAAGACCACGGTTTTGATATTGGCGGATTTACTGCATATGTCACAAGTGATGTGCTCATAGGTGCAGGATTGTCCTCATCGGCAGCATTTGAAACGGTTGTGGGAACTATTATTTCACAGCTTTACAATGACGGAAAAATGGATGCGGTCACGATTGCTATTATCGGTCAGTATGCGGAAAATGTATATTTTGGAAAACCTTGCGGACTTATGGATCAGATGGCTTGTTCTGTAGGAAGTCTTGTTCATGTTAATTTTGCAAAACCAAAAGAACCGGTTGTTGAAAAGGTTGAATTTGACATGAATAAGTATGGTTACAGTTTATGTATTACGGATACAAAGGGCTCTCATGCAGACCTTACGGCAGATTATGCGGCGGTACCACAGGAAATGAAAGAGGTTGCGGCTTATTTTGGAAAAGAAGTTCTCTTAGAAATAACAATGGATGATGTGATAGAAAATATAGCTGAGATTAGACAGAAATGTGGTGACAGAGCCGTGCTTCGTGCAATTCATTTTATAAATGAAAATAAGCGTGTCCAAAAAGAAGCGGATGCATTAAAGGCAGAAAAGATTGACGAATTTTTAGAACTTGTAAAAGAGTCGGGAGACTCATCATACAAGTATCTCCAGAATGTATATGCTGTAAACGATATAAAACATCAGAATGTATCACTTGCACTTGCGATAAGCGACACTGTACTTGAGAGTGGAAAAGGAGTATGTCGTGTGCATGGTGGCGGATTTGCAGGAACAATACAGGCATTTGTTAAAAATGAAGCCGTGCCTGAATATCTTGAAAAGATGGATAAAGTATTTGGAAAAGGTGCTTGCAATGTGCTTAAAATTCGTAAGTACGGTGGAATGAAAGTTATTGATTAAAGTTGATAATAAATGAGAATTGTTGTGCTGTATTCTCTGTTTGAAAAAGAAGCAGGCATACAGGATTGCTAAAAACAGCAGGAGGATATGAGAGTATGATTACTAAATATATCAGTGAACTTGTTTCATACGGGAAAGCTAATGGCTTGATTGAGGAATGTGATGAGATTTATGTTACAAATAGACTTTTAGAATTGTTTGATGTGATGGAATATGATGTAAAGAATGAAAATTCTGATACTAAGGATTTGAGTGAGTCGCAGAAGTGTGAAAACTCAGAAGAGAAACATAAGGCTGCATCATTCAGACCGGTACATGAGATACTTGAAGATATGATGAAGTATGCCTTTGAAAACGGTATTATGAAAGAGGATACGATTACTGCAAAGGACTTGTTTGACACAAAGATAATGGGCTGTATAACTCCGCCGCCAAGTATTGTGAGGAAAGAATTTAAGGATAAATATGCGGTTTCTCCAAAGGCGGCAACTGATTTTTATTATAGTTTCAGCCAGGCAGCCAATTATATAAGAAAAGACAGAATTGCAAGAGATGAAAAATGGGTTACTGATACGGAGTACGGCGAGATTGATATTACCATAAATCTTTCAAAGCCGGAGAAAGATCCAAGAGATATTGCAAAGGCTGGAAAAGCAAAGAAGTCTGGTTATCCGGCTTGTCTTTTGTGCAAGGAAAACGAGGGATATGCAGGTCATTTTTCACATCCTGCAAGACAAAATCACAGGATTATTCCTGTTACATTAGACGGACAGCAGTATTATATGCAGTATTCGCCATATGTTTATTATAATGAACATTGCATTATATTTAATGCCGAGCATACACCGATGAAAATAGACCATGCAGTATTTAAGAAAATTCTTGATTTTGTAAAACAGTTTCCGCATTATATGGCTGGCTCAAACGCAGACCTGCCTATAGTTGGAGGCTCTATTTTAAGTCATGACCATTTTCAGGGCGGCGGATATACATTTGCAATGGCAAAAGCTGATTATGAGAAAACATTTGTAATTTCTGGATATGAAGATGTAAAAGCAGGAATTGTAAAATGGCCTATGTCCGTAATTCGTTTACAGGGGGAAAATGCAGACAGTATAGTAAATGCGGCAGACCATATTCTTACAAGCTGGAGAGCATATACAGATGAAGACGCATTTATATTCAGCGAGACAGACGGAGAACCACACAATACAATAACTCCTATTGCACGTATGCGTGATGGAAAGTACGAACTTGACCTTGTGCTCCGCAACAACATCACAACTAAAGAAGCACCGTGGGGAGTTTACCATCCGTCAGCAGACCTTCATCATATTAAGAAAGAAAACATTGGACTTATCGAGGTAATGGGACTTGCGGTACTTCCGGCAAGACTTAAAAAGGAAATGAGCGACCTTGCAGATGCAATCTTAAATCACAAAGATATTCATGCGGATGAGATACTTGAAAAACACGCTGACTGGGTAGATGAGTGGATAGAAAATTATACGATAACTCCGGAAAATATAATGGATATAATCCATGATGAGATAAGCAAAGTATTTGTTAAGGTGCTTGAATGTGCAGGAGTTTATAAACGCACGGAAGAGGGACAGAAAGCATTTATGAGATTTGTGGAGAGTTTGTAGGATGAAAAACAGTGAAAAGTTCGATATAAGATACAGTAAAATAAATTTAGTATTTGAATTCACAGAAGCCACAAAAATGCCGGAAAATAAAGTTTCGGCGATAAGAGGCGGTATGGGAGAAATGCTTCTTGAACAATATTGCCTGTCGGATAGAAGTTGTAATGCTTGTAAATTCAAAGAAGATTGTACTGTACCAAGAATATTTTATCATCCATTAAAAATAAAACCGGAGTATGTAACAAACGGTGAAAGTCTGGGATATATAATAGAGTGTGAAAATAAGCAGACAACATTCAGCAGAGGAGACAAACTAAAAGTAAATATTATCTTATTTGGAAATGTTATAATATATTTTTCACAGATATTGCAGGCATTATATATGCTGGGGATGAAGGGAATAGGAAAAGAAAAAAGCAGATTTGAGATAGCAGGCATATTTAACGAAAAAAGACAGCCGATACTTGAGGATGGTGCTATTAACAATAACAAAATAATAATAAATACACTGTCAAACTATATCGAATATCAATTAAAAAAATTAAACAGCTCAGACAGAAAAATACTGAAATTTTGCACACCATTATCACAGAAATTCAGAGGGCAATGGCTAAACAAATTTGACGGACAGGCATTGACAGAAGCTGCAATTAGGAGAGTATATCTGTTAAATTGTATGGAGGGAAATGATGTAGGAAAAATATATCTTGAAAGTGAATTTCCATATATAGAAGAGCAGGAAGTGTACCATACTAAGATTGACAGATATTCAAATACACATAAAAGCCATATTGCATTGCACGGAATTAAAGGGGAATGTGTCCTTGGAAACATAAGCGATGAGTCACTTGAATATCTTATCGCAGGACAGCTTGTGCATATAGGAAAGAATACAAGCATGGGGTTTGGCAGATATGTGATATTGGATTAGAAAAGTAATGCAAACAATGATAAAATCGCCATTTAAAGCAGTTAAGTGGTGATTTTTTTGTATGTTATTAACAAAGAAATCTATATAAAATAATGCATATTGCATAAGAAAATAAAAAATCTAATATTACAAAATTGTTTATAGTGTACCAAATCATATAAAATATTTCTAACAATATTCACATATTAAAAAGATAAATCGTATGTTATCATTATTTCACTTAAGAAAAACAAGCGTTTTCATCTGTTTATCAGATGATAAAGTTCAGTTATGAACATATATTTCTGAAGCAAATATTGAAAGAAGGTGGAACAAGTGTCTAATAAAATACAAAATAAAGGAAAATCTAAAAAGAATAGAAAAACTGATGAAGAAGTGATACAGATAATAAGAAATCTTCGTTTGATTGACGATGTATTATTTGAGAAGTTTATAGAAGATGCAGCGGCGTGCGAAGAGTTATTACAGGTAATACTTGAAAATTCACGGCTAAAAGTTAAGCCGGAAACATTAGTTGCACAAAAGTCATTAAGAAATCTTGCAAAGAGATCAGTTCGCTTAGATGCATATATTGAAGGTGTTGAAGATAAAGTATATAATATAGAAATACAGAGATCAGATAATTGCAATCATGTAAAACGCGTGCGTTATAATGCATCAACAATAACAATTAATAAATCTGAACCGGGTGATGAATTTGAGGATGTTCAGGATGTAATAGTAATTTATATATCCGAGTTCGATATGTTTGGAGCAGGAAAAACAGTGTATCATGTAGAAAATGTTATAAGGGAAACAGGCAACCCGGTGAATGATGGTCTTATGTCAGTATATGTCAATACTGAAGTGGCAGATGATAGTCTGATAAGTGACCTCATGCAATGTTTTCTAAAAACAGATTTCAAGGATGATAAATTTCCAAATATATCAAGAAGAATGAAAGAATTAAAACATGGTGAGGAGGACGAGAAGATGTGTAAAAGTGTAGAGGAATATGCCGAGAGAAAAGCGAAAGAGGCAGCAAAAAAAGCAGCAAAAAAAGCTACAAAAGAAACAGCAAGAAAAACAGTAGAAAAATTAAATGATATGGGAATGGATATTTCTTTAATAGCAAGTGCTGTAGATATGGATGAAGAAACTATAAAACAGTGGTTAGAGAAATAATGTTTTCACAAAACGAGCATTTCCTAACGACTTGCCCTTACTATGTCTTTCGTGGTAATATAAACAACTGTACGACAAAGCAAAAAGTACAGATTCAAAAGAAAAAATGTCTAAAACTATTAAGAAGCAGAGTGGATTGTAAATATCTGCCTGACTGGTAAAATGTTTTTGTTACACGAAAGGAGTAAAAAATGAGTAATCAACAATCTTCAGCCCCTATTCAGGAAAATAAGATGGGGATTATGCCAATAGGAAAACTGGTTTTCAATATGTCACTGCCGATGATGGTTTCGATGATGGTGCAGGCATTATACAATATTGTTGACAGTATATTTGTCGCAAAATTATCGGAGAATGCTTTGACGGCGGTTTCACTTGCATTCCCTTTGCAAACGCTTCTTATTGCGGTAGCTACGGGAACCGGTGTAGGTATGAATGCACTTTTGTCTAAGTCTCTCGGGGAGAAAGATTTTAAGAAAGCTAATAAAACGGCGACAAATGCAGCATTTATATATGCGGTAAGTTATATTATTTTTCTAATACTTGGATTTACCGTAGTGAAGCCTTTTTACAGAAGTCAGGTGGGAAGTGCCGATGCTGAGATTATGACCATGGGAGTTGATTATCTTAGCACGGTCATGATTTTTTCATTTGGTATTTTCACGCAGGTGTTTTTTGAGAGACTTCTCACATCGACAGGACGCACGATTTTTAGTATGACTTCCCAACTCAGCGGTGCGGTTACAAATATTATATTAGATCCGATTTTAATCTTCGGTATGTTTGGTGCTCCTAAAATGGGAGTGACGGGAGCTGCTGTTGCCACTGTTATCGGCCAGTGTGTTGCAGGGCTTGTTGCAGGAACCTGTAATCACAAATTTAATCATGAAGTTAGATTTCAATTTAAGGGATTTAAGCCTGATTTTAAGATTATCGGAACGATTTATGCAGTTGGAATACCTTCTATTATAATGCAGTCTATCGGCTCTGTTATGACATACTGCATGAACCGTATTCTTATTGAGTTTTCATCAACAGCTACGGCTGTTTTTGGTGTTTATTTTAAGCTGCAAAGCTTTTTCTTTATGCCTGTATTTGGTCTGAACAACGGAATTACACCCATTATTGCCTACAATTATGGTGCGAGACAGCGTAAGCGTATGGTAAAGACGATAAAAGTAAGTCTTGCGACGGCTTTTTGTCTTACATTTATTGGATTTGTTCTTTTTGAGAGTATTCCACAGGCATTGCTCGGATTGTTTAATGCCTCTGATGATATGCTTAAGATAGGTGTGCCTGCACTTAGAACGATAGGTGTACATTATCTGATTGCATGGTTCTGTATTATTGCAGGAACCGTATTTCAGGCACTTGGAAAAGCAGTGTTTAGTATGGTCGTATCAATCATGCGTCAGCTTGTAGTTCTCGTGCCGGCTGCGTATCTTCTTGCAAAATTTGGCGGACTTCATATGGTATGGTGGTCGTTTCCAATTGCAGAGGTTATGTCATTTATTGTGTCACTTACATTTCTTATAAAAATCTGGAATGACATTATAAAAGATATTCCTGAGGGACGGGAATAAGGCGGATAGCAAACATAAAAATAGGTGACCGGATAGGGTTGATGCATGAAAAAGCTGTTTTGCTTCTTCCAAACCGTCAAGAAGCTGCTTGTTTACATCAAACATACTTTTTAGAAAGAGTGGAAAATCTGCATTGTGATTCCATATATACTTTCCGTCAGCAATAACAAAAGCACCACTGTCCGGATGGACATGGTGCATAAGGTAACGGTATCTTTTCTTAATCAGCGTATTTTGCTGACGGGTCAATGTTTTTTATTGACATATGTACTGCTGCGAGCGACGATGTAGAGAGAGCGTGCCAGTGGCATTATTTGTTATACATCCTCGATTGACACAGATGTATATTACAGTTTTATTCCTTTGAGCAGCTTCGCAAAAGGACTTTCATCAGCTTTTTCTTCCTTATCTGCACGAAATTCGTCTGGAATTTCGTATGTATCTTCTTCTTCGTCAGGAATATCATTCTCAAGTGCTTTCATGCTGAGTGATATCCTGTCACCATCAAGAGCGATTATTTTTGCAGATACAGTATCACCGAGTTTAACAACTTCCTTTGGAGATTTGATAAATTTATTTGTAATCTGTGATATATGACAAAGTCCTATAAGGTCTTCACCTATTTCAATAAATACTCCATATGATTCCATGCGCACAATCTTTCCGGAAACGGTTTCGCCAACTGCGAGTTTTGAAACTTTCTGCGAATGTTCAAGCACTGCGTTTTCTCTTGCGATTTCTTTTGCTGAGAGGACAAGTCTTTTTTCGTTTGCGTCAGCGGTAATGATAATCGCATTTAAAGTCATGCCGACATAGCTTTCAGTGTCCTCAACATAGTCAAGACCGATTTTTGAAGCGGGAATAAATGCTTTAACTCCCTTGACAAAACCTGTCACACCACCTGGATTTGCTTCAGTGACCTTGAAAGCAAAAACAGTGCGGTCTGCCATATCCTTTTTAAGTTCATCCCATACAAGAAGATTGTGGGCAGCTTTTTTTGATAAGATGACAGCTCCGTTGTCACTTTCGGCATCAATTACCATTGCACGAATGGTATCGCCGATATTGCAGTCATTTTTGATTGAAAAAGAAGGATCATCGCTACATTCTTCAAGTGGAATGATACCCTCAGTATAATAATTCAAATCGACGGTGAGTTCTGTTTCAGAAATTCCTATAACGGTAACATCTAAAATGTCACCCTCTTTTATAACTTTAAAAGAACTTTCAAGTTCCTTTTCAAAATCTTTCATGCTTTCAGTCATGTTATGTACCCCCTTAGTTGATATATCTTATATTTTAGTATAGTGTGATTGAAAATACAATGATGGATTTTGTTGAGGCAGCAATGTATTCTGCATAGCATAAATATATTTATGTTTTGCTCTTTCAATATAATCAAAAAACATAGTAGAATATCAATCAGTTTTGTTTTATGTTGTGTTATAATATTATGGGTTACTTAGAAAATGGTAAATTTGATTAAAAAAATCAAGCCAGTCGCGAAGTGTTGTTGATACGATAATGTCAGTTGAAAGGATCATAGTTATGGATATTAAAATAGCAGTATGTGATGATGAAAAGGTATATCTTGATTGCTTGAGCAGGAAGATAAAAGCGTGCTTTAAAGAATTTGAAATTGAGATTTCCTTGGATAAATACTTAAATGCAGTGTCTTTTCTCGAGCAGCATAATCAAAATCCGTACGATGTAGTTTTTCTTGATATACTTATGCCGGAAATGAACGGTCTTGATGTTGCAAACAGGATAAGAAATTTATCCGAAAAAACAATAATTATCTTTATCACTACAGAAAATCATCTTGTATACGAAAGCTTTGACTACAGACCGTTCAACTTTATTCCGAAGGACCTTGATATTTTTGACCAAAAGCTACGGTCGGTTATCGGAAAGCTGATGTTTTTTCTTCAGACTTCAAAGACCTTGTGCTTTGACCTGCCATACGGAGAAATCGGGAAAGTGACTGTCGGTGATATAATATATATCTGTAGCAGATCGAATTACATAGACATTATCTGCAAATCGAACGTGATGCTAAAAATCAGAAGCACGATAGATAATATCAGCGGTATGCTACCCGAACAACATTTTGCAAGGACGCATAACAGGATAATTGTTAACCTTAATCACATTCAGCGTATTGATTATCCGAATCATATAGTATACTTAACTGACAGCAACCAGGCGGAAATAAGCCGACGATATAAAAATTCACTTGCAGAAAAGTACAAAAAGTTTATCAGGGAAACAACCTAACAGGAGTAAATATGACTGATTTTTTATGGGCGGCATTTGAGCTTTTCATTACTTTTTTTGAAAACCTGACCGTATGCCATTTTATATGCAGGTTTTTAAAGCTTGACTTAAAAAACAGGAAAGGAATAATTCTGTACCTTACCGGCTGTGTATCATTTTCGGTGATTGTCACTGTTATAAACAACTTTACTTTGTACGAAGGAGTATACGGTCTGATTTATACTGTTATGTTCTTTGCTTACAGCCTGTTTTTGCCGGGGTCGGTAATAAAAAAGGCATTTGCCGCTATACTTGCCAATATCGTAATAGTCTGCACAAACGCTCTTGTTACAAGCACAATTTCAGCCGCCTCAGGTAACGCGGTTGCGGAGATATTGGGCACTCATACTTTGGAAAGAGTTATTGCCGTACTCTCGGTTCAAATTTTGCTTATATATATTTTCGGCATCATTCTGAAAATAACGGCTGATAAAGATGTTGCGCTTAGATCGAGCGAATGGCTGCTTATTTTGTCGGTGTTTGTGGTTTCGTTTGTTTCAATAACATTCATTCATATGTCACAGCTATATTCCGATTATAACGAAAATCAAACGCGGATTTTATTGATAGCTGAACTGGGATTGGTAATCATAAATCTGATATGCTTTTATATGACCGTAGCCATGAGCAAGAGCAACCGTCAGGCCACCCTACTGAAGCTTGAAAAGCAGCAGCAGGAATATAGAATTAAATACGCCGAAACGATAAAGAACCAGTACGAGGAAACAGCTCGACTCAGACACGATATGAAGCAGAACTTTGAAGTACTGACGATGCTGTCCGACGAAAAGAAGTACGATGAAATCGGTGTGTTTTTAAAGCAATGCAAAAACGAGATAAGCAATATCGATGTGTGCATCGATGTGGGAAACGTCTTTATCAACGCTATACTTAACACTAAAATATCAATCGCTCGAAACCATGACATTAATTTTGTCTTCACAGGTTCAAAACAGCTTGACGGCGTAGCGGATACAGATATGTGCAATTTACTTGGAAATATCCTGGACAACGCTATCGAAAACTGCTCTGCCTCGCCCGATGCTCATAAAAGTATAATCTGCAATTTTTTCGGTGATGAGTATAAGATTATGATTTATGTAAGCAACACTATTGAAAAATCCGTGCTTTCGGAAAATCATTCGTTAAAAACCTCAAAATCACGATTACAAGGTCACGGATACGGTATAAAAACAATAAAGCAAATAGCGGAGAAATATAACGGCAGCGCGGATTTTTACGAAAAAGACAATATGTTTGTCTGCTGTGTGATGTTATACCGTGATTTTTAATGCCGTAAGGCATTGCGGCGGTAACGCCGCAGTTTTGTGTCAGCAAAACAAATTAGTGGTAAAATGTTCTCGGTCGCACGGGTAACTGCGTGCCGTGCAAGGCACGGCAAAATCCGCATGAGGCGGATTTTTAGTCCGAGGTTATTATACCGTGAAGAACCAGATTTTGACGGATAATAATAAAATAATTCTGCAGACAACTGATTATAAAAAAGTTTCAGCTATACCGATTGGCACAGGTGCTCTTATTGATTACGCCGTTGTCGGTCGTATAGCTGATTTTTGTTTTTTTTATCACCTCCGTTTGGACATAAAAAAAGCACCTATCGCATCAATTAAAGATGTAATAGGTGCATATAAAACGAAAAAAGCCCGCTGATTTTCTCAACGGGCTTAATTAGTATTAACTTATCGTAAGTTATCTTAACTTATCTCAACTTGCATAATTCTACAAGTGTTTTTGGCTTAACTTCGGCTTAAATTGGTTTAAGCATTGGCTTAAAAACCTTCGATAAGTTCCGCTAACTTGGGATATATACCTTTATCCAGACTTAATCAGTCTAACGGCTTCATCGTCGGGATTTCAAGGGAAAGTATCTTATACCCTGATTTAACCTCTCTTTTCCTTACTTTGTTAATCCAAACCGTTTTCATTAAAGTACATAACCTCACATAAGATGTCATAACTTTATTTGATTTGTCGTAAAAAACGAGGGTGTTTTCATTGTCCGGTGAAGAAGCACATATCGGATACCCCCGACTATTCGCCGCATAAACCTTTATTTGTTTATACAGTATAACATATTCTTATTCAAAAATCAAGGAGCCTGCCACCGTGTTGTGGCAAGCTCCATTTTCATCGTATCTTGATTTTACCCTCAAGCCCTGCAAAGGACTCCATCTTTTTATCCTTTGTTGCTTCATTATATATGTCCATCGTGGTTGTAATATCCGCGTGTCCCATAATCTCCTGAATAATCTTCAGGTTAGTTTCGTTCTCACAAAAGCGAGTACAGAATGTATGTCGTAAATGGTGGCAACTGAAATGAGGTAACAGTTCAGGCTCTCGACCTTCCGCTTTCGCCTCCTCTTTCTCTTTCGCATTACACGCTTTGATTATCCGGTCTATCGCTCGATTAACACAATGTGGGGATTATACCGTGTTGTATCTTGATTTGAATATAAAACCAGAATACCCGTCTACAACGCTCTCATTAAATCCACTCTCAAGCTGCTCCTTGTATTCTTCTGTGAGAGCCGCCTTTACATCAGAAAGCATCGGAATTATTCTGACACCCGATTTTGTTTTTGGAGTGGTTATTGCGAAGTGTGATGCTTCGTCTGTGTACTTCCTATAAATAAGGGTGTGGTTGATATTGATGATGTTACCTTGAAAGTCACAATCTTCCCGCCTTAAACCGAGTATCTCACCGATTCGTCCACCCGTACCGAGCAGGACTGTAAAGAGTGGCAGCCAATGCTTGTACTGATAGGACTGTGTCGTAAACTCAACGAACTTCTCTTGCTGTTGCTCGGTGAGAGCGTGTCGCTTTGGCTTTTCCCAAGTATGGCTCTTTTTAATATCTGCCATTACGCCGTCCGAAGGGTTGCTGCGGATATATCCGTCACGAACTGCAGAAGTAAACACCGGATGCAGAATGGTATTTATTATCTCCATATACCTTATACACTTCATCTGTGACTTCTACAGATTTACCATTAATCCGTATTGATTTATTGCCGGATTTCATGACGCTTTTCTCCTTATCAATCTTTTTTATGATTGATAGTGGGGGACTGCGACATACCTGTGTTTTATGTTTGATAAATAAAAAAACACGCTTGTCACATGGCAAATTTCGCCACGCAGCAAGCGTGTTTTTATTTATATATAGCAGAAGATCCATATTAGATCTCAATTACTCATAAAGAATAATCTCTTAACTTTATCTTTGGATATTGATGTTAAAGGGGAGACGCAATAACAAGTTCTGGCAAGCGCTTGAAATGTTGCGCGTGTATACTAGATTGCTCTAGCGGCTTTGTTTTAACCGATGATAACTATAAATTATCGGAGGAAAATCATGAAATTAAATGTTATAGGACAACCATTATTAGAGGCTGCCGCTCAAACTTTTGTAGGTGCAATCGCATCATATGGTTTTGATAAGATAAGAAACGGATTTTATAAAGACAATACATTTGAAGGTGCATTTGATTTTTGGCAAAGAGGTATACATCATAATTCAGTACAGCGAGGGGACACCATTGTATTTGACGGCTTATTGTCACCATATATTCAATTGTTTCCACGCGATCCATATAGCAATGCTGTGCGTTGGAATACTTTGTATGATTTTGAAGGTAAAATCAATTCTAAAGAATTTAGCAAATTAGAATTTTATGCTGGATCCGATGAAACCATACGCACAGGTTCATTAAATGGAGAAACTCTAATTGGTTTATATAATCGATACGGATACATAGGAGAAGGTGTTTTAGGTGTAATTTCCACTTCGTATTTATTAAAACATCTACCCGACTTTTTCAATGTTAACTTTTGGGGATGCAGAGCGCGTATAACCGGAACGTTATCATATTGTCCAGCACAACATGGATTTGTCGCACAGGGTATGTTTTCAAAAGTCGGACTTCACTTAAGCACAGATCAATATAAGGAAATACCATATATTAAAATTAATTCCATAAAACTATACTCTAATGAAAGGGACAAAATCAGTTCCTTGTTAGGTTCTCCTTGGGCAGCCACTGATAGAGATGAAGAACCTTACCTTGTACAATATGGATATTTTAGTGAGAGTCTGGAATTGAAAGAATGCAATAAAAAAATATTAACATCTAAATCTTGGGATTCAGTAAAAATCTTTTATGATACATTAACGTCTCCTAGCCCATCCTTAAGTTTTTCGAAAAATTTTATAGGTTAAACTTTTCTTTGATATATGGAGGAAGATATAGATAAAAACCAAGTTTTGCAGGTGAATAAAAATTATATGGAGAAGAAATATTTCCTTTAATGATTTCTCTCTGAAATAAATTTGCTGTATTTTTAGCCTCCTGTGAAATATAAGAAGATTTCCCCCATATGGTCTCAATGTGAAGAATACCAGGATATTCTGGAACTGTAACAAGAGACATTGCTAATTTGCTTTCGTTTTTCAGATAAGAAAGCGTATCTATTGTCACTTGATGATCAAAAATATGCCTATAAATAATATCTGCACAAACTCCGTTGGAAGAGCATAAATTTGATAATAACGAAAAATAAGACATGTTTTCTTTGTTGCTTATATCGGCGAGATTAAAACAGTCGTTAATTATTAAATCATATTGAGTGTTTAATTCTTTTATAAATGATTTCCCTTCAGATTCTATATAGTGAAAACGCGGATCTTGGAGCACTATTTTGGCGTGAGAATAATTCTCTGCCATTAAATCTAATATAGAATGATCGTAGTCACACAATGTTACGTGCTCAACTGTTGGATATTTAAACACTTCATAAGCTGCGAACAAGGAACCGCCACCTAAAATAAGGATATTTCGAATTTCAGGTACAAAAGAAGCAGGAAGATGAACTAGCACTTCATGATAAAGTGTTTGATATTTTTCAATATGTTGAATTTCTCCGTTTATAATTAATATTTTACCTAGCCATGGATGGCTAAATAATTTGACATCTTGTTTTAATGATTGATAGGAACTAATTGTTGTTAAATTATTCAAATATAAACTTACAGATTCATTCTCATAAAATCTCATATCAAACTCCTTAATCTATAACATGTGATAATTTATAGTTATCATCTGTTTTTCCGCTTTATAAGCGTGTCCCTTTCTACACACGAACTCAATCGTGCTATCAAAAACCAATTTTTATGTTAGCTTTACATCCTTATTCCCTCCGTTAATGAACAACTCTCAATAAGTTTGATTTCAAACTTGAAAACTGATTAACACTTATATTTAAAAGGCTATCCCAAATGCAGCCGGAGCATCTTGAATTTTCTTTGAGCTCTTTATATAATTTATTCTGTAAAAAATATTACTGGGCTCCGCCCCCAATTTTGCAGTTATACTCGGAGGTCAAGATGATTGAATTTAAAACTCATATCGACGGATTTATAAATTATTGCCGTTACCACAAGAAGCTAGGCGAAAAAACAATTAGTGCTTACTGTATTGATTTGATACAGTTTCAATGCTTTACATCGGAGCTTTCCAAACAGAGCTTATGGAACTACATAGAGCACTTGAATAAATCCTATAAACCCAAAACAGTTAAACGAAAGCTGGCAACGCTCAAAGCGTTTACTCACTATCTGCTTATTCGGGATATTATTGATTGCAATCCGTTTGATAAAATCGAAACATCAATCAAAGAACCTGTTATGCTGCCAAAAACCATTCCTTTGGACACTATTGGCGAGATTCTCTGTTTTGCATATACGCAAATAGAAAAATCAAACACCGAATATAAGAAAAACAGCGCAATACGCAATGCCGCGGTTCTCGAATTGCTGTTTGCAACAGGAGCGAGAGTGGCTGAAATCTGCAATTTGCACTCGCAAGATGTTGATTTTATAGGCAAATCGGTTAAGCTTTACGGAAAAGGTTCAAAAGAACGGATAATACCTATTGAAAACACATCAGTACTCACTATTCTTTCCGATTATTACTTTATCTATGCGGAAAAAATCTCGGACTGCGGATATTTTTTTGTGAACAAATACGGAAATAGGCTGACAGAGCAATCCGTCCGCTGCATGATTAATTCTTATTGTCAAGCGTGCGGTATATCTTTGCATATAACCCCGCATATGTTCAGGCATTCTTTCGCAACGCTTTTATTGGAACAGGATGTTGATATCAGATATATTCAGAAATTACTAGGGCATAGTTCTATAACTACAACGCAGATATACACCCATGTTACTTCTGCAAAGCAGAAAGAAATTATTAAAACTAAACACCCGAGGAATAATCTTAACATCAGCTGATATTTCTCCTCATATCTTAAATGATTATATCCGAAATGTCTTGTTCACAACATTGTACATTTTCTGCACGCCGTCTTCATCAATATAATAGATAGCTTTACCGTCAAAAATACATCCGCCAAGCACGCTCTCCTCAATAATACAGGTGCAGTCGGTTATTTTCTCGGCAAAGGGATTCAGCACAAAAACCATTCCGTTTTTATCTATAAGATATATATTCTTTTCATCTGTGAACAAGCGGACAGCCGAAAATCTGTTTTCGGTATCACTCCATGAAAAGGTAAGTCCGAGTATGGATTTATCCGCAGTATCTGACGATTTTATTATTTCCTCTCTTGTCATATCGGACAGTTTTATGCGGTATATCGAAACCCCTGAGTTACGACCCTTCATGTAATACAGATAGTTCTCGGTCGGATAAATAGACATGATGGAATAGGATTCATCAACAAAGGTATCCTCGGGAATAATAAAGCTTTCTCCGCTTGACTTATCCGTGACTGCGATAAGCTCTTTTTCGTCTTCATATTTCAGCTCAAAAGAATATCGGCTGTTCTCGGTGTTTGAGAGGACATCAACACATTCTGCCTGTCGTGTACTTCCGCAGGCGGTGCAAAACAGTAAAGCAAGTGTCAGAACAACTGCCTTCGGTATATGCTTCACTCCGTGCCTTTTGCTGTTAAGCCTGTTCTCGCCCGACTTTATCAGAATAACCGCACCGATAACAATAAACAATACGACCGCCGCAGTCATAATAACCGTATATAAGAGCGGAACATGATGGAAATATATAACCGTATCGGCTTCTGTCGCATATCCCTTATCCGCCTTATCACCTAAGAAATATCCTGCGCCTTTTAGCAGTCCCGTCGGCAAGAACAAAGCCTGACTGTCTCTTTCCGCAAGATAATCGGCTACCACAGGCACAGCTATGAACGGGAACACGCTCGCCACATAGTTTTTGGTAAAATGAGCGGTAAGCATGGCGGCAACGCAAATAAACAGATAGCCTATAAGCTTTAACAGTTGTGCGGATAAAAATGCGCCGATAATACTTATATCTACTGCGGTGTTGTCAAATGCAGGAACAGAGCATAAGCTATATCCCCAATACTCTAATGGCAGTTCGTCCGACAGCCGCACAAGATCAAAGCAGGATATTATTATACTTGTAAGCGAGGTAAGCAAAAGCAGTATAGCGAGCTTTGCTGCCATAGTCGCTTTTTGTCCGCCCTTTGTCGTGATAAGTATGTATCTGCTTTTGCCGGAGTATTCTATCATTACTGCATACGCACAGCAGAATGTTATGCACAGTAAAAAAAGAAAGTTTACCGATGTGTCGCTGAGAACAGGTACGCTCCCGGCGGGTATCAGCATACGCTTTTCGGGGTCTGCCGCTGCATATTCATAGCGTGAAAATATCTGCTCGATGATTTCCTCGCGCTTTAATATTTCATTGTACTGTGCCATCTCTCGCTCAAAAGCGGCATCGTCAAGCTCTCCGTTTGCGTACTTATTGCTTAGCTCATTTACAGCGGCCTTTGCGGCAAGATATTCTTCTTTAAGTGCGGTAATCTCCGCCGCTTTTTCATCAGTCAATTCACCTGTGAACGGTGTGATTGTTTCAAGGTACTCGTTCCTTTCGGTGACCGTTGCAAAGCCGTAAGTCTGGTGCTGTGCCGTAATAAGAGAAAAAGCGGCAAAAATAATAACTATAAGATATAATAACAGCGAATATTGCTTTATCAGTATCTTTTTAAGCTCATATAAAAATATCACTGTACCGCCCCCTTTTCTTTTCTTATATATCCGGCTCTGAAATAGCAGATAGCAGTCAGCAAAGCAATCAGTGCCGCCGTGATAACAAACTGAACAATAAAGCTCAGTACAGGATAGCCGAAAATATTGACGCAGTTAAAATCCTTCATCCAGCTTTCCGCGTTTAAAAGCGAAAGCGGAGAAAACAGCGGATTTATATGCTCGCTTATGATTATCATCGCTCCGCCAGCCGCAAAGCATAGCGTTATCGAAAATCCCGCATTTTTTGTAAACGAAGAAATCAGCAGTACGATTTCTCCGATAAAAACAAGCGCAAGCAGCTTTCCAAGCAAGGAAAGCATAACAGCACCGAATACCGTGACATTAAGCGGCGTATATCTGTATTCTTCAATCGCATAAAGCGGCTGATTAATAAACGAACCGTCGTAAAACGAGCTAAACCTCACTATATCCATAACCGCAAACAAAACTATCAGCACGGTAATAAAAAGCAGCATTACCGCCTGCTTAGTAAGGAATACGCTTTTGGCTCTGCGGCAGGAGCGTATTATCCTGTCCGTGCCTGTCGCTTTTTCATCGCTGAGCGACGCCGCAAAAGCAAAAATAATCATCACTATAATGACAAGCGAGGAAAACTCGTAATCAAAGTACAGCCTGAACGCCTCATAGTTTCCGTATGCGGAAATACGCCTGCCTGTATAAAGCTGTTTTACAAGCTCGTTTTTTCTAACCTCAAAATCACTTCTGCCGGTGTAAAATTCAATGTTTTCGTCTGCTCTTTGCTTCAGCTCTATCATCTGATTTGGGTACAGATAGGCATATCTCATTTTATCGGCAGTTTCTTCTGAATAATTCAGATCACCCATCGCATATCCTGTGAAAAATCTGTCGTTTGCTTCTTCGGTAGGCTTGTATTCGTCGCTGCTTATATAATCCTGCAAATAATCACGGTATTCGCCGAGAGCTTCAAATTTTTGCAGGGTAAGCTCTCCCTTGTACTCCTCATACATTTTTCTGCCGAGTGACGATTTATCCTCTACGCCTATTGCAATACGGCTGTCGCCGAGAAATCTCGCTGTTTCGTGCTGTTTGAACAGATTTACCCCGATAAGCGCAAGCAGAAGTATAAAGACCGATAAGCGAAGCACATTCTTTTTCAGTTCATATTTAAACAGCTTCATATCACATATCCCCGAAATAATAAATACACACATCTTCAAGAGTAGGCTGTACAGTCTTTGCACCCTGCTCGGGAAGATTGTCCGACACTATGCGTAAAGTGTATTTACTGCCGTCAGATACCGCATTTGATACGCGCATACGACTCATATATTCCATCACCTTGTCACTCTCGGCGGTTATCTCCCACACCTTGCCCGAAATATCGGAACATAACTCTTCCTGCGTGCCTGTTTTGATTATTTTGCCGCCGTTCATAAGAACGACCGTCTTCGCAACATAAGCTATATCGGTGACGATATGCGTTGCAAGTATAACTATCTTATCTGCGGCAAGGGAGCTTATAACATTTCTGAAACGAATACGCTCCTTTGCGTCAAGGCCTGCGGTCGGCTCGTCAAAAATCAGCACCTTAGGCTCGCCTACTATCGCCTGCGCTATACCGAGCCTTTGCTTCATTCCGCCCGAAAACGCGCCGATTTTTTTATCTGCGTCCGAGTGCAGATTTACACGGTCAAGCACAGAAAGGGCATACTCGTCCGCATTGTCGGGAGAGTATTTTTTCAGCGCCATGATGTACTTTATGTAGTCCTTTGCTGTGAAGTTGCGGTAAAAGTCCATGCCCTGCGGCATAAAGCCGAGATGTGACAAAAAGCTGTTGTCCCCGCCGTCGGAAAACGCTATGCTTCCGCTGTCTTTGCCGATTATCCCCGTGATGATATTTATAAGCGTGGATTTACCTGCGCCGTTGGGACCGAGCAGTCCGTACACTCCTTCGGTGAAGGTGAGCGTGAAGTCCTCAAGTGCGTTTTTGCGCTTTTTGCCTTTCGTGTAGGATTTTGTGATATGTTCAAGTGTTAACTGCATAGCTTATTCCCTTTCGTTATCTGTATTTTATTCTGTAGTCGCCGTTTGTTGTGGATAGAATCACATATTCGTTTCCGACGAGCAGAGTTCCGCCTACTTTCAGTTTGCTGTCGCTTATCTCTTCTTCAAAGAACAGCTCACCTGTTTTTGTATCATAAATCCTTAAATATGTGCCTGTCGGGGTTTTGCCGTCAGCCGCACTTATCTCGGTCACAGAGGTAACAATATAAGCACCGTCGGGAGAGAGTGCCGAGCTTGTACTTCCCTCGGTCTTATATTCGGTCTTTATCTCACGGAATTCTTTTTTGGTCTTATCAAAGATAACAAACTTTCCGCTTGTGTTTTTATGATCAGGGAAGAAGATATAATCTCCCTCGCTGCTGATTATTCCGCCGCCGTCATCGGTAAGCCCGTCTCCGTCATATATTACGGTATTGCCGTCGCTGAGATTTATAACCACGGCTGACTCGGTAGTGCTTCCCTCTTTACACCGCCTGAAAAATACCAGCTCGCCGTCTGTGGCAAGAGAGTAATCATAGTAATTGTCCGGGAATGTGTAAATCGGATTTTTGTTTTCGCCGTTATAATCACATACGCATAGCGTTGTACTGCCGTTTATATCCTCATGTATCAGCTTTTGCGAGTCGTTAAGTATAATACCGTCTTCAATGATAAATTCTCCGCTTTTTTGCATAGGTACTTCGCTTACAGCCGAAAAATCACTATCCAGCAGATAATACGCTCCGCTCTTTACTTCATCTCCCTCATATTCATATTTCTTAATAACCATCTTAGTGCCGTCAATGGCGAGAGAGTATGTCATATAGCCTTGCTTTTCCAATTCTTCAATACGTACTATTTCACTTACACGCTTATCCTCGTCTATGTCGGAAATGTACAGGGCTTTGTTATTCTCAATAACTGCGAGCCTTTTCCCGTCCTGTTCGATATATCCGATGAGCTTAATTGTAAATGATGTATTTTTCACAACAGCGCCGTTGTTTATTATTTCCTGCGGAGTGCTGTCGGAAGTATCTGAGCTGTTATCTGTACCGGCAGGTCTTTCCGGCTCTTTTACTTCAAAATCGCTGTTTACAACAAGCTTGGGCTGTGTCATATCAAATGAAGCATACTCTTCAAAATTCTCGCCCGTGTTTTTATGTATTGCGGCATATATAAAGTCACCTCGAGCGATATTGTCAAGCTGTACGGAATATGTGTACAGATATCCGTCTACAAGCTCTGCTTCGATATAGTCATTGCCGTTTATAGTTATTAGTTCGTTGTTTTTGTATAGTGAAACTCTGTATTTACCGCTGTTTTCATTTTCATAAAGCATCAGATTGAGATTTAATGTACCGTCCTCGCTTAGCCGTAAAACGCCCGTGTCGGTCTTTGTGTTCTGATACATATTTACTCTTGTTCGTCCGCTTATCTTCAATGGAGTACCTGTGTTATCGGCGTACTTTTCCAAAAGGGTTTTTGTGATAAGCTCTTTGCTTATATCGGAAGCGTAGCTGTAATCTGTGTATTTAGGCGTACCGTCAAGGCTTATCGTGGTATAAAGGCAATGATTGGCATGGTGAGTCATACCAAAGGTGGGGTAGCTTTCATCGGGTATATATGCGGCGTTGAAGTGAGCGAAAAAAGTAATCGGCAGCTGCTTTTTACCCTTATCCTCACTGCTGATAACAGGGTCAAAAGTTATCTCCCGCTCGATTGTTTCACCCGGAGCGATATTCTCGAAAATGAGCATATCGCTTTCCCGCATACCACCTGTACTCAGCGTCTGTACAGTGCCGTTTATCACGGCAGATATGCCGAGTGACATCTCATATTCATTTGTATCATCGGCAGTAACAGCAACAGGAACGGTTATTTTTTCTCCCGTATAAACTATCGGTTTTCCTTCATTAACGGTACACTCATAACCGCCTGTTGAGTATTTTGACAGATTCTGAGCCGCCGTGTTTTCTTTAATATCGTCGCCGATAAGGGTGTTTGATTCAAATGTTTCAAACGGGTCGGGTATATAGCTGTCGTATGACTCCTGCATAGCGCAGCCGGACGTTGTAAAAACTGTTGCAATGGTTATAGCAAACGATAATAATACAGAAGATTTTTTCATGGTTGTTCCTTTCGTATTATAAGTTGACCGATGGACATAAAATCCATTGATCTATTAAATTACTACACCTGTTTAGTTTGTAGTCTGGGTATATTTTACTATAAGTGTTTGTCCGTTTTTATAAGCGGTATGGGCGCAAAGAACGGTTATATCATCATAATATGTTCTGGATACGCAGTCATACCCGTCCTTTCTGTTTGTATTATAACCATCTTCTGTTTGCTTCGTACCTATATCAGCGCCTGTCCAATAATCATATACCTGCCAATGTGTATGAATTTCATTTGCAGTTGCACTACTTGGGCTACTTACATAGGTTGAAAGATCAATTACAAAAGAATATCGGGTTGTCGAGATATCATTTGTACCTTTGGTTGTATATGATGTTGTGCCTATTTTGGTTGTATTAGTTACGGTTTCACTATTTGTGAGTGCAGAAGCACTTGCCATTAATGACATTACAGTTGAAGAAATGACTGCTATAGCAGCTATTCGTTTTACTATTTTTTTCACAACAAATTTCCTTTCCGCTCAAAATGAGCTTTCCGTGACAGCCTTATGCTGTCTGATTTTGTTTTTATCAGCGTTCCCTCTCAGCTGATTGTCTTCTCTGCACTGTAGACGGTAACCGTTTCGGTCTGTCCGCTTGTTGTCGTGACTGTAAAAACCGATTTTACACGATATGTACCGCTTGCAAGACCGCTTTTATAGTTCGTAAACGAAACTGAACTTTTTTTAGAATTTGTAGTCCATTCTCCGCCGACTGTATCCCAGAACCATAAAAAAGAATGTTTTTCAAGAGACTGCGTGATTTTTACACTTGCAGTATTACCGTTACTTTCGCTGTAACTACTTTTGCAGGTCGCTTGACCGTTAGTAATTGAAAGATAACTTGTTTTGGTAAATGAACCAACATCATATACAGATGCTGCTGATACATTCAAACAAAGTGCGATAATAACAGAGAAGATGAGTAAAATTGATACAATTTTTTTCATGCGTTTTCCTCCTTTTCTATATATTAAGAGCTTTTACGCTCTATATATATAACGTAGGAAACTCACAAAAATGGACATTATTTTTTAATAAAACTGATTATTCTACCTTTTCCACAAATTCTGTCATTGAAATTAGTTCATCTTCACTAAATCCGGTTGCAGCAAGCTCAATTATGTAATCACCGATATCCCATATTACTCCCTTTTCTCCGTAATACGTCTCATAATATATAGCGGTTGTTCCGTTAATTATCACTTCTTTTGGTAAGGTAATGGCATTTTCGATATTAAGTCTGACAGTTGTATAAAAATCCTTTATGGACTGTGAATATGAAATACACTTTTTATTTTTTGCATCTGAATATTTCACTGAAAATCGAATGCCGTCATCATCAATAACTTCTTTTTCATAACCTGTAACATTATATGTGAATTCATATCGCTCTTCAAGACTCAAAGGATAAGATTCGGCATTTGAGATAGAAAGCATCGCAAAAATGTCATATTCCTTGACCGTGAAGTCAGCCCAACACATGGTGATATACAAAGTACCGCCTGTAATAATAGCCACAGAAAGAATGATCACAGCTGCAATAAGCAGGCGGTTTTTTAGCGGTATGCGTTTATATCCGGTCTTTGCTGATTCACGATTTTCATAATTCTTAAGCAGATGCTTCATTTTTTTGTCAAATTTAAGTGAAATCTTATACTTAGGGAGAGTTTGATAAGCTTCGATATCTGAAATAAGTTCATTTTTCAGAGCAATTTTTATAGCATCATCGTTAGTCATTTTTCATATCTCCTTGTTTTTGTAATAGAATATTTCTTGCTCTTGAAATTGCTTTATAAATAGATTCTGCGCTTATATCGAGCATTCCTGATATTTGTTCTACTGTAAATTCCTCCGCATAATACAAGGTTGACACATTTTTCAGCAAAGGTGACAGCATTTTTATATTATTTTGCACAGTCAGAACATCAGTAAGAATTTCTGTATTGTCAACGGCATTAGTATCTACCAGTTCTCTATCATCTTCAAGAAAAACTACCTTATGTTTTTTTCTGAGAATATCATAACAAATATTGCGGGTAACAACAAAAATATACGCTTTGGAGCGTTTTTCATTTGCACAGTCAATTTTAGATAGATTGCTGATTATTCGTACAAAAGTTTCCTGCACAGCGTCTTCCGCATCCGCTGTATTATGCAGTATAGACATACTTACATTAAACAGAATCTGTTTATATGTATTGTACAGCTCGGTCACCAAGTCTTTTTCTTCCTCTGTCTCGACCATTGAGAGATATATCGAAAGCAAAGCAATTCCTCCGTGAAAATAAAAGTTATAACAGATAAATCAAATATTACAGTAAAATTATATCACGATTGTCAAAAATAGTCCATCGCTTTATAACATATTTTGCTTTGAATTATATAACTCCCCGGTGGTATGATGACAATGATTGTTGCTTCCCCCTGACTTAATATCTCCGGCAGAGATAATATAAATTTCCTCTGCCGGAGTAATTTCCCGAAAAGTATTAATAGGGATTGCATTAAGTGCTTAACAACCAAGCTGTTTGAAATGAGTCTGTGTTACAACTTTTAGTTGTTTGGACTTTTCAGCTTACAGTCTTCTCATCGCTGTAGACTGTGATCGTCTCCGACTGTGAACCGGAAAAAAGTGTAACACCACTTTACTATACATAAACCAAACATCCGATTTTCCCAAAAATCACAAATTCTGCAGTCTTAGCTTAGGGCAAAATTCAAAAACAAAGTCCCGAATACCGTCAAAATCCGCAACTATATGCGTCGGATGCCACTCACGCAATGTAAAGCTTACCTCATCTCTGCCGATATCGTCTGTGATTTCATAATCGCCTTGCCAGCTTACACTCAGCGTAGCAGCATAACCGTTGCTGATAAATCTCAATGCTAAATATCTTTCATCACCGTATACAGCATAATCTTTTTCCAACACATACGCATCAAGGTCGATAAAAAAATTCTTTCTTGGTATTTTTGCGCCGACCAGTTCATCAAGCTGAGCTTCGATTTGCAAAGCAAGTGCGTCCATAAAAAACTGGCTCGCTTTATTCATATACCGCTTATTACCGGCGGTATATATCACCATGCAGTAATGCCCTCTCAGGTTGTAATACAGATTCTTTCCCTTTATCATAGCTTTGAAGCTTTCGTCTACCTCTTCATCTTTGCAGACTTTAAACTCAATTCTGTCATTATAATTTAATGCAAAGGGAATTAATTCAGTATATATATTCCTTACACCGATATATTCAGGCTTACGGTCATTAGCGCTCATGTCAACAGTCCATGAAATCCACACGGTTTCCCAGCTGTCCCCGTAATAAACCACTGTAAGCGGATAATAGAATACACCGTCTTTTTGAAAAAGGTAGTTACCATCTTTTCCGAAAAACTCGGTATAAAACTGTAAGAGCTTTACTTTTTTACTGCATACAGCGGCAATACTATCGGGGAGCTGCTCTTTTGCAGCTTTGTCGAAACCATATCCTATAATACTTATTAAAGTAGCCGAATGATATTCTATTTTCATATAGTTTCCTTTCTGCCACAGTGCCCACAATAATTGCGGCAAAAAGTACAATTAATGATTACCGCAAATTTTACCAAGCAGCACTAAGCTTTAAGTCACTTTTTTTTACAGACAGCCTTCCCTTAGCAATAATCTTTCCGTTATCAACAATTTCAAGCTCCGCATTATCGCAGAGCATACCTTCGGGGATAAATTCGGTTTTCATAAAATGAACCGTCTGATTTTTCGTTCGTTTTTCTCTCAGAAAAACAACTGGCACAAGATCATTCTTAAACGCTTCATGAAAACGCACATTGTTCGTCTTTTTCAGAAAACGCACGCCATATATATCAAGATATCTTATTTTAGCACATGGGGTGTCAAGTACGATCTCCCTATCCTTATCATTTGCAGGCATTATGTTCTTGTGTTCTTTCTGATCATACTGCGTTATAGAAGCGGACAAGCAGTAAACTACTGAATCTAATAGCGTAAGCAGACCTACTGAAATTGCGAAAAGCAGATAATATCTGTAATCAACAAATAAAGCCAGCACAAAAAACACTCCGAGAACTGCAACTGTCAGAACTACAGACGCAATTCTTATTGCCTTATTGCGTATGTAAGGCATAAAATAATTGTGGCAGGAGGGACAGCGTGAGCCGCCCTTCTCCTGATAATATTCACTTCTGAAACCGCTTGTAAAGTTGCGAAGAAAATAGGTGAGACATTCGTCACCGCAATAGGGGCAGCGATATTTTTTCATTTTATATACCTCCTGACTGAACATAATCGCCATTTCCAATTTTCATCCAATATCTATTTGAGCCAATTAAACTAGAAATAGGAGAATATGTATATTTTCCATAATTATATTTAGCATTAAAGTTTCCATTTGAATTAAGCATTTTCTCATCTTGTATATAAACTTTTGATTTAGAATCAAAATAGTAAGTACCTTGGAAGCTCGTTTCCGTTTCTTCGCTACATATATTTACAGTAATTCTATACATATTTTTATATGTTTTTATCTTATCGTCGGGTAATTTTCCGATAAAACTGCAACAATTCCATGCACTATTAATGTTTGAAAGAATATCTATTTGTTTTGCCAAATAAGTAAAATTCTTCGCTTTCCAAACGCTTTCTACAATGCCAACTGCTTCTGAAAGCATATCAGAAAATGTAAGACCTTGACTCGGAATATCTAAAACAATTTTAACACCAGAAAAGAAAAGACCTAGCGGTGAAAGTCGGATGTTCAATATTGAATAGGAAATACCCACCTACTTTTAATGTGCAATACACCTTTTGATAAACATTAGCTAAATTTTCGATATAGTGCAGTACCAGGTTAGAAACAACCAGGTCATAAGTATTTTCAGGATAAATGTATTCTTCAATACCGCAAACTTTATACTTGATTTTGTCATCAGAGTTATCAGCTACTGCTTTTGCAATCATTTTTTGACTACTATCAATACCAAGAATTTCAGTAGCTCCCATTTGTGCGGCATATTTGCAATGCCAACCGTAACCACATCCTAAATCCAAAACTTTTTTTCCTGTAATTTAGGGAATAACGGTTGCAACTGATGCCACTCTCCAGCAGCTTTCAGACCATCTTTGCTTCTTCCCATTTCCGCATATGCGGCAAAAAATTCACTATTATCGTAAATATTTCTCATTGATAATTACCTCCACAACTTCCGGTTTGTTTTTCTGTTTGTTTTAAAAATGGACAAACCCGACAGGTTGGCAAACTGGAAGTTGTCAATTTCTTATATATTTTTGATCTTTGTCAGGAATCGTATCCTCTGATTGATATCGCTCCACTTTCATGTGAAGATTATATTTATCTCTTAACTCAGCAATCTTATTCATCATGGGTGTTTGATGGTGAAAATCAATGCTCTCTTGATTTTCCCAGCTGTCAATTAGTAGCACAGTTTCTTCATCTCCCAGAGGGAAAAAATAATCATATCTAATGTTTCCCGCTTCATTTCTAATTGCATCAACAGTACCGCTTGAAATCATCTCCTTTGCAAATTTTCGCGCAGAACCATTTTCGCCGGAATAATATATATTAACAACTATACTCATTATACTTTCCCCCTTCAAATTCCGATTTATCTTTTTCTTTCTGAAAATGGGCAATTCCGTAATGGAACTGCCCATATATTTTGAAAATATGCGATTTTTTCGTGCCTGCACAAATTCACGCATCAAATGATGTAAGTTTGATATAAATCATCGCTTTGTGAGGTCATCCTGAATCCCGAAACCCGCATAAACACTGAGTTTTTGCTGCTTTTATTTGTCTAACGGCTTCATCGTCGGGAACAGCAGTACATCCCTTATGCTTGCACTGTCTGTAAGCAGCATTACAAATCTGTCAAGGCCCATACCAAGACCGCCCGTTGGGGGTAAGCCGTATTCGAGTGCTGTTAAGAAGTCCTCGTCTATCTGAGCGTTTGCACCTTGCTTTCTCTTCTCCATAACCTGCTTTGTGAAACGCTCACGCTGGTCGATGGGGTCGTTAAGCTCTGAGAATGCGTTGCCGAATTCGCACGCATTTATGAAGTACTCAAAACGCTCTGTGAATGCGGGGTCGGTGGGCTTTCTCTTTGCAAGAGGCGAATTCTCTACAGGATAATCATAGATGATAGTAGGCTGAATCAGCTTTTCCTCTACAAATTCCTCGAACAGCTCGATAAGCACTTCGCCCTTTGTGGCTGTGTCGGCAATCTCTGCGTGCTTTGTCTTAGCCTGAGCCACTGCGTCGGCATCACTTGTCCAGCTGTCATAGTCAAGACCTGTGTATTCCTTTACGGCTTCCTTCATAGTCATACGCTTCCAGGGCTTGCCGATTTCGATTTCATTACCCTGATAAGGAACTGTATCAGTGCCGCAAACCTTGAGTGCTACTGTGCGGTACATTTCTTCTATTAAGTCCATCATACCGTAGTAGTCTGTGTATGCCTGATACATTTCGATAGATGTAAATTCGGGGTTGTGAGTTGCATCCATACCCTCGTTTCTGAAGATACGGCCTACTTCATATACCCTGTCAAATCCGCCAACGATAAGACGCTTTAAGTAAAGCTCCGTTTCGATACGCAGATACATATCAATATCAAGAGCGTTGTGGTGTGTTACGAAGGGTCTTGCCGCCGCACCGATCTCAAGCGTGTGCAGTACGGGTGTGTCAACCTCAAGATAACCCTTGCTGTCAAGGAAGCTGCGTATCTCACGCAGTATCATTGAACGCTTGACAAAGGTATCCTTAATTTCCGGATTTGCGATAAGATCAAGATAACGCTTTCTGTAACGCTCTTCCTTGTCCTTAAGTCCGTGCCACTTTTCAGGCAGGGGCAGGAGCGACTTTGAAAGGAGCTTTATCGACTTTGCGTGTACGCTTATCTCTCCTCGTCTTGTCTTGAATACAAAACCGCTCACGCCTACAATATCACCGAGATCCCACTTCTTGAATTCCTTGAAGTTATCCTCGCCTATATCGTCAATGCGGACATAAACCTGCATTCTTCCGCTGTCGTCACGGATATCAATAAAGTTGGCCTTACCCATATCACGCCAGCTTGTGATACGGCCGGCAATCATTACATCCTTTTCTTCAAGCTCCTCAAAGTTATCTCTTATCTGCTGAGCCTTGTGAGTAAAATCAAACTTTGTGATCTCATAAGGATTCTTGCCGTTTGCCTTTAAATCGTTCAGCTTTTCTATTCTTATGCGGTGCTGTTCGTCAAGCTGTGCCAGAAGCTCTTCTTCGGTAAGCTCAACCTGCTCTGCGTTGTTGTTTTCCATTATTTTTGTTTCCTCTCAGTTTACTTGTCTATTTCTATTATCTTGTACTTCTTTACTCCTGCGGGAGCTTCAACCAATACTTCCTCGCCGAGCTTCTTGCCAAGGCACGCCTTGCCAATAGGTGACTCGTCGGAAATCTTCATAGCCTTCATATCAACTTCCTTTGAACCTACTAAGAAGAACTTGATTTTCTTTCCGCTCTCGTCCTCGATAACTACCGTGTTACCGATATTAACGTGTTCTGTAGAAAGCTCGTCCTCGTCAACTACCTTTGCGTTTTTGAGAGTAGCTTCAATCTCTGCGATTTCAGCCTCAACGATACCCTGTTCGTTTTTAGCTTCATCGTACTCTGAGTTCTCGGATAAGTCACCGAATGAAAGAGCTACCTTGATTTTTTCAGCTATTTCTTTTCTTGTGACCGATTTTAAGTGTTCTAGTCTTTCTTCGAGATCCTTAAGACCTTGCGATGTTAAAGTTGTCTGTGTTGCCATTGTAAATGACCTCCATAATTATTTTTATATGATGCGGGCGGAGTTTTCCGCCATTAATATCCTTATTCTGTAGCCACTATCTCAAGTGCTTTCTGAAGTTGCACGTCGCTTTTCTTGTCTGCAAACCTTATCTGTTCTGCCTGCTGTGCGGTAATATCGACTGTGTAGTCGGGCTTTATTCCTGTATTTTCAAAATCATCGGATTCGACAGGCACTATATTTGCGGTAGAAATCGAAACCGCACTTCCGTCCTTGAAGCTCTGCGTTGTCTGAAGCTGTGACTTTCCCGCTGTTGACGATCCGACTACAGACGCCTTTGCGAAGTCACGCAGACCTATTGCAAATATCTCTGCAAGGCAGGCGGTGTTTCCGTTTGTAAGCACCGTTACGGGTTTACTTACAAACTGATTTCCGTCTGTTTCTATAAAGCTCGTATCCCTGCCGTTTGCGTCGACCTGAATTGCTATCTGCGCCTTAGGAAGCACACGGTTCAGCATTGCCCTCACAGGTTCTGTGATACCGTCGGACACATCTCTCACATCAAATACATATCCGAGAACCGACTGTGCCTCATACTCGTCTATAAGCTGTATGAAACGTTCGTCTGTGGTTTCGTTGAAGGTGTATATCTTGATATAGGCGTAACCGTCTATAAGCGTACCCTTTACAGATGTCAACTTTATGCTCTGTCTTACAAGAGTTACCGTCTTTTCAACACCGTCGGGTGTGCTGTAAGTAACCGAGAGCTTTGTACCCTCCTCGCCGTCAAGCTGAGCCTGCGCCTGCTCGGCACCTATCTCAAGTATGCTCTTTCCGCCGACCGCCGTTATAGTACAGCCCTTGGTTATTTCTTCGACCTCAGCCGATGAGCCTTCATAAACGTTCGTGACCTCAAGATAATCGCCATTTACAACGGTTTCGATTCCCGTTCCGATAATCACGCCGCTTTGTAGCTGCTGCAGCTTGTAATACTCATCTGCCGTGTAATATTTTGCGTATTTGTCGCTCGTTCCGCTGATATAGCCGTTTGCGATACCCGTTATCAGAGTGTTTTCGTTAGGCTTATATATCGACGAACTGCGGACAAATGTATCTATTTCCTTTATCTTTGCGTTGATGGTTTCCCGTTCCTGTATACCCGCTACCATTGAGTTGTACATATTCAGCGATACCGTCATAGTCAGTACAAATGTAATAGCGCACGCTACGGCTATAAGACTTATCATAACACCAAGCGATACTTTTTTATTCATTCGGGATTCACCCTTTCCTTGTTCGTTTGTCTGTAATTCCTTTATGCTGTTTATGCCATAGTAACATAATTGAACGGATTTTCGGGTTCGCCGTTAAGTCTTATCTCGAAGTGGAGATGAGGACCTGTCGAATATCCCGTACTGCCGACAGCACCGAGCGATTCGCCCTGTGCTACCTCCTGACCGACATATACATACACATCGCTGAGATGTGCGTAGGTCGTGGTATATCCGCCGCCGTGATCGACAACGACATACATTCCGTAGCTGTAGCCGGGTATGTAGCTTGTTTCGGCAACTATTACAGTGCCTGCCTTTGAGGCAAGAACGCTGTCGCCGTAAATACCGGCATCACCTATATCAATGCCCTTGTGCGTTCTCTGGAAATCAGCGTCCCAGCCGAAGTTACAGGATATGTACGAGCGTCCCGGAACAGGCCAGTACCACTCGCCCTCCTGATATTCCTTGTCGGGATTGGTCTGCTGCTTTATGATTTCTTTTATCTGTTCTTCATACGCTTCAATATCAGCCTCGCTTACGTTTATCAGATACTGCAGATTGCTCTTCTGATCCTCAAGCTCGCTTACTGCCGCCGAATACTTGTTGTAATCGGACTCGTATGTGCTTTTTGCACTTTCGGCATCCGTTACAAGACCGTCAAGCTCCTCCTTTTCACTGAGCAGCTTTGTCATTTGCGTATCAAGCTCGGTCTTCTTGCCCTCAAGATCCTTCTTGTCGGTTTCAAGCAGCTTCTTGTCCGAATCCAGCTTCTTCATATCTGCGGTAAGTTCGTTCATGAACTGAAGATTCTGCTCGCTTATTTTTCCAACGACCTCACTGCTTATCATAAGGTCGTAGAAATCGGCAGAGCCTGCCAGTACCCCGAACATATCCGCTGAGCCGGTCGTGTACATTGTTCGTACTATCTGCGCAAACTTTTCAAGGTTCTGCTTGTTCTCCTTGTCAAGCTCGGCAATGTCGGCCTCGGCTTTTGCTATAGCCTTGTCCTTTTGCGCTATCTCGTCTGTGAGCGTGTCTATGTTGCCCTGCAGAGTGCTTATATCCTGATTTTTGTAATAAACAAGATTGTAGTAGTAGTCAACAAGCTCCTTCTGCTCGTTCAGCAGACCGGCAGCTTTGTCGAGGTTTTCCTGCTTATCGGTTATATCGCCTTCGATACGGTCTATTTCATCACGTCTTTGAGCGTTGTCCTGTTTTATCTGCTCTATTCTGTCCTTTATATCATCGACAGTAAGATCCTCCGCACCTGCCGGAGCATACGTTATGATTATACCCGATGTCAATGCAAATATTGTGACGAACGAGGTCAGAGAGTGCAGAATTTTTTTCAGCTTCATCCTATATCCTTTCGCCGTTATACCTTAAGGTATTTGCCTGTGCTGAGTACCGTGCCGATAGCTCCGAGCAGTGCGCCCGCACCGCAGCAAGCCGCCAGTACATACCAGCCGATTTCCGAGAACTGCAGTATGTCGCCCATTCCGAGCGCATTCCACATTCCGAGGTTCTGCGTAAACAGATTGTACAGATTCTCATAAACGAGCTTTGTCACAAACCACGAAAGCAGTCCCGAAAGAAGTCCGATAAACAATCCCTCCACAAAAAACGGTGTCTTTATAAAGGAATTTGTCGCTCCGACTATTCTCATTATCGCTATTTCCTTGCGTCTTGAGAAAACGCTGAGCCTTGTTGTATTCGAGATTATTATAACACTTACCGTACCGAGTGCCACTATAAGCACTATTCCGATAATTGTAAACGTCGTTCTCAGATCCTTTATAAATCCGGCGAAATCCATGGGCGCATTCACCTTGTAAACGCCGTCTATCGCCTTGAACTGCTGAACGGCAGTGCTTATCTTATCAAGGTCGTTTATAGTTACCATATAGGTCGCAGGAACGGGATTATACGGAAGATTCTGGAACAGCTCCTTCTGCTCGCTGTACTGCTCGATCATCTTCTTAAGTCCTTCTTCGGCGGAAACGAAATCCACCTTTTCCGTCAGCGTGTTGCTTTTAAGCACCTCGCCTATATGCTTTATATCTGCGTCATCACTAAGATAAACGCTTATCTCGTTCTTGTCCGAAACGTTGTCGAGTATTATTCCGCAATCAAGCATCACTATAGCCGACATTCCGACCAGAATAAGGCTGACAGTCATAATGCAGAGGCTGGCAAATGACATAAAACGGTTCTTCCATACCGATCTTATGCCCTGCTTTATCAAGTAGCTTAAATTATTCATCCTGCGCCTCACCTTCCACATATTCGTCGAAAATAACTTCGCCGTTTTTCAGGCTGACGATTCTTCCGCCGAAATATTCGACAAGGCTATGCTCGTGAGTAACCATTATTACGGTAGTACCGCACTTGTTGATTTCCTTGAGCAGCTTTACTATATCATAGGATAAAGCGGGGTCGATGTTTGCCGTAGGCTCATCTGCTATAATCAGCTTAGGATCGCTTGCAAAGGCTCTGGCTATCGCAACTCTCTGCTTTTCACCGCCCGACAGCTTCTCAGGATAGGATTTTGCCCTGTCTGCCAGCTTGACCAGATTCAGAACATAAGGCACCCTGTGTCTTATCGTCTTTTTGGATTTGTTTGTAACACGCAGTACAAAAGCCACATTGTCATAAACATTCAGATCCGGTATCAGACGGAAATCCTGAAATATCATTCCTATGGAACGTCTGAAATACGGGATCTTCTTATTCTTTATCTTGGCAAGATTATATCCGTTTACGAATACCCTGCCCGATGTCGGCGCTATCTCTCTTGTCAGCAGTTTGAGCAATGTCGATTTTCCGGCACCGCTGTCACCGACTATAAATACAAATTCGCCGTCCTCTATTCTGAGATTGACACCGTTAAGAGCGTCAACTCCGCCTCCGTCCTTGAAATGAACGTCAACGTTCTTTAATTCAACCATTTTACCATTCCTTCCTGATACCTGCCGTGCAATAACGGCACACAGCGATGCAGTCCGGTTATGGCGTAACCGGGGGAATCACAATGCTATCCCCTTCTGCACCCACAATACTTTTCAGACACTTATTTTTCAACAATCAAAAGTATGGTGGAGTAATTCAACTTTTCTCTCCTCATATCCGGCCGATATTGCCGATAATCCGCAGCTTTGCAATGACACTCTTACACCAAATATTCAGACAAGCACAATCAAGTATCTGTCTGAATAGTCCGGTATTATTAAATTTGACATTATTTTCCGACCGTTTAACTGCGTTACAAATACAAATAACGTTTCAAAAGGTCGGAACAGTCTGCGGCACTGCCGCCGCCTTACTTTGTGCCTCGCACCGCCGTTTACATCCGACCGTCAGCGTAAGTAACGCACACACGCTACTTTTTTAAAGGTCGGAACAGTCTGCGGCGACCCGCCGCATTAGAATTTGACGGGATCTGCGGCAAGGTATTTCTTGACCATAAGAGCGATCTTGAAGATGATAGCGTGATCGAACTCTCTTAAATCAAGACCTGTGAGTTTCTTTATCTTATCCAGTCTGTAAACCAGTGTATTTCTGTGTACAAAGAGCTTTCTTGACGTTTCGGAAACGTTGAGGTTATTCTCGAAGAATCTCTGTATCGTGAATAACGTTTCGTGGTCAAGCGACTCTATTGAACCCTTCTTGAAAACTTCCTTCAGGAATGTTTCACACAGGGTCGTAGGCAGGTGATAAATAAGACGGGCGATACCGAGGTTATCGTAGCTTACGATAGTCTTGTCCGTATCGAACACCTTACCTACCTCAATAGCTATCTGTGCTTCCTTGAAGGAACGGGCAAGATCCTTTATGCCTGTAACGGGAGTACCGATACCTACGTTTACCTTTGTGAAGAACTCGCCCGAAAGCGTATCCGAGATGGAACGTGCGAGTTTTTCGAGGTCCTTGTTGTCTATGCCTGCCTTTATTTCCTTAACAAGAACGATTTCGGTTTCTGTGATATTGAACACGAAGTCCTTGTTCTTATCGGGGAACAGGTTCTGTATTACGTCATAAGCCGAAACCTCGTTTGCGGAAACGATACTTATAAGGAATACAACACGGCTTATATCCGCATTGAAGTGAAGCTCTCTTGCCTTGAGCGTTATATCGCCGGGAAGAACGTTATCAAGGATAATATTCTTCACGAAGTTGTTTCTGTCATATTTCTCGTCATAGTACTGCTTGATGCTTGACAGTGAGATAGCAAGGATAGACGCATACTTTGCCGCCTGATCGTCCGTACCTTCGATGAATACCGCATAATCGGGCTTTACATGAACGCCGAAGGGCTTGTATGTATAGCCGTCACGGATGAACACATCATGTGAGTCACCAAGCTCAATTGTAAAGAAGTCGCTGTTTGTTCCTATCCTGGAAAGCTCACTGCAAGCGACTATCGTACTGTTTTCATCGATAACACCGATAACACGACCGATAGTATCTCTCATCTGATGAACTACGCCCTGAAATAATCTGTTTGACATTTTCTTACCTCTTTTATCTTAAAAATGGTTTGCTCCTGTGTCCGCCGAAGGCTATAACCCTGTGACTGCCTTGTATGCGGAAATTACTCTTATAATTGTATCTTTGAATCAGCCTGTGAAAAGTCTCGGAAAAAGGCATAAAACGGCCGAAAATAATACACCAAATATATTTTACTAGAAAAACCGAAAAAAATCAAGGGTTTTTTAGACAAAATGTAAAAATTACATCAAAAATTTTTGCGTTATTGCAAAACCGACTAAATAGTGGTATACTAAAATTTATGTATGGACATCAGGGACTTATGACCTGTACCATAATAAACATATAAATTACATTCGGAAGGACTGATTCTTATGATCCTGAAAATTAAAAACGCAAAGAACGGTGTGTATGCACGAATGTGCAATATGTGCCGAATGTGCGGTACTGCACGAATGTAAAAAAACACGGACAGAATATCACTTAAAAACAAGGAGAAAATAGAATGAACAAGACATATTATTTAACCACACCGATATATTACCCCTCCGGTAATCCCCACATAGGTCACTGTTACACAACGGTTGCGTGTGACACGATAGCACGCTTCAAGAGAATGCAGGGCTATGACGTAATGTTCCTTACAGGCACGGACGAGCACGGTCAGAAGATAGAGCTTAAAGCCGCCGAAAAGGGTGTTACCCCCAAGGAATACGTTGACGAGATAGTAGCCAACTTCAAGCGTCTTTGGGAAACAATGCACATAAGCTATGACCGTTTCATCAGAACAACGGATGACTATCATATAGAAACCGTACAGAAGATATTTAAGAAGCTGTACGAAAAGGGCTACATCTATAAAGGCACATACAAAGGCAAATACTGCACACCGTGCGAGAGCTTCTGGACAGAGAGCCAGCTTGTAGACGGAAAGTGTCCCGACTGCGGACGTGAGGTAAAAGAAGCAAACGAAGAAGCATACTTCCTCCGCCTTTCCGATTTTGCCGACAAGATCGAAAAGTTCCTTACCGAAACCGACTATTTACAGCCTAAGAGCCGTGTAAACGAAATGGTAAACAACTTCATAAAGCCCGGCCTTGAGGATCTGTGCGTATCAAGAACCAGCTTCACTTGGGGCATACCCGTTGATTTTGACAGCAAGCACGTTGTTTATGTATGGGTAGACGCACTTTCAAACTATATCAGTGCGCTAGGCTACGGCAACGAGAAGTACAACGATTTTGAAAAATACTGGCCGGCAGATATGCACATGACCGCTAAGGAAATTGTACGTTTCCACTCTATCGTATGGCCTATAATCCTTATGATGCTCGATCTGCCCCTGCCCAAGCACCTTTACGGTCACGGCTGGATAAACTTCAACGGCGACAAGATGAGCAAATCAAAGGGCAACGTTGTAGACCCGTTTGTGCTTTGCGAGCGTTACGGCGTTGACGCTGTACGTTATCAGATACTGCGTGATATGCCCTACGGCAGTGACTGCAACTTCACAAATGAGCTTATGCTCACAAGAATAAACGCAGACCTTGCAAACGATCTCGGAAACCTTGTTTCAAGAACAGTAGCAATGGCTGACAAGTATTTCGGCGGAACTCTGCCCACAGACAGAGTATCCGACGAGCTTGACAGTCAGCTTATCGGTATGGCTCAGTCGCTGTGCGATACGGTTACTCCCCTTATCGAGCAGGCTCAGCACTCAAAGGCACTTGAGGAAATATTCAAGGTAATCTCCCGTGCCAACAAGTATATTGACGAAACAGCACCGTGGGTACTTGCAAAGGACGAAAGCAACAACGCCCGTCTTGCGACCGTACTCTATAACCTGCTTGAAACTATTCGTATCTGCTCTGCACTGCTCAGCCCCTTTATGCCCGCTACAATGCCTGAGGTATGGGAGCAGATAGGCGCAGGTGCAGAAGATACCGCTTTCGACAAGCTCGGCACATTCGGCGTTCTGCGTGCAGACGTTACGGTAAAGAAGGGCAGAGTTCTCTTCCCCAGAATCGACATAAAGAACGAGATTACAGAACTTGAACGCCTTATGAAGCCCAAGACCGTAATCAAGGAGGACGAGGATCTTGACAAGGCAGGAATAATCTCTATAGACGACTTTGCAAAGGTCAAGCTCAGAACAGGCGAGATTACAGCCTGCGAAAAGATAAAGAAGTCAAAGAAGCTGCTTAAAATTCAGGTGGACGATGCAAGAGGCGGCAGACAGATAGTATCGGGCATTGCCGAATACTACACTCCCGAGGAGCTTATCGGAAAGAAAATTATATTCGTTGCAAATCTTGCCCCCGCAAAGCTCTGCGGTGAAGAAAGCAACGGTATGCTTCTTGCCTGTGACGCAGGAGAAAAAGTACAGGTCGTATTCCTTGATAAAGATACACCCAACGGCAGTACGGTAAGATAAACATTCACAGAAGACAACGAGTGACATAAAGGAACAAAAAGATGAAAATTAAAGACTTATACACACCCGGCAGGACGGTGTTCTCGCTGGAGGTTTTCCCTCCCAACAAGAATTTCCCCATTGAAACGGTGTATGATGCCATCGAGGGACTTGCGGCAATAAATCCCGCATATATCAGCGTGACATACGGCGCAGGCGGAAACCGTGCAAACCGCTCCACCTGCGAGATAGCGTCGCATATAAAGGAAAAATACGGTATCGAAGCAATGGCGCACCTTACCTGCATAAACAGCACCCGTGACGATGTTGATTTTATGCTTGACGATTTCGCCGCAAACGGAATAGAAAACATTCTCGCCTTAAGAGGCGACAACAAGCCCGACGAAGAGCCGAAGAACGATTTTCCCCACGCAAGCGACCTTACGGCATATATAGCGTCAAAGGGAAATTTCGATATTGCAGGTGCGTGCTACCCCGAAACCCACGTTGACGCAGAAAGCGCCGAGGAAGATATAAAGAACCTGAAAATAAAGGTTGACGCAGGTGCTTCCCACCTTGTTTCACAGCTTTTCTTCGATAATTCCTGCTATTACGATTTTGAAAAGCGTGCAAGAGCCGCAGGCATAGACGTGCCTATCGCCGCAGGAATTATGCCCGTTACAAACAAAAAGCAGATCGAGCGTATGGTAACAATGTGCGGTGCAAGTCTGCCCTCAAAATTCGTAAAGATGATGCAGAAGTACGAGAACGACCCCGAGGCACTGAGGAGTGCAGGAATAGCCTATGCCATCGACCAGATAGTTGACCTTATTTCAAACGATGTGCAGGGCATACACCTTTACGCTATGAATAACCCCGCTGTCGCATCACGCATCTACAACGGGATTAAGGATCTGTTATGATACTTCAGCCGATAGACAGAAACGAGGCTCTGCGTTATCTCGGCTGTAAGGACGGCACGGATAACGAGCAGATGCTTGCAATGCTCGATTCCTGCGAGAAACAGCTGCTGAAAGCCGCAAGTCCGAAATATCTCTATGCCGTATATCCGATAAGCTTTACAGACGATGGTGTCAGAATTTCGGACAGCGATATAATACTCAAAGGCAGCTCAGCCGCCGCTCATTTAAAGAACTGCGACAGGATAGTGCTTATGTGCGCTACGCTCGGACAAGGAGTAGACGTGCTTTTAAGGCGTTTGCAGGTATCCGATATGGCAAGCGCAGTTATCGTTGACAGCCTTGCAGGTGCGGCAATAGAACAGGTCTGCAACAGGGCTGAAACAGAGATATTCGAAAAAGTACACTCGAACAGCCGTACATGGAGATATTCTCCCGGCTACGGTGATCTGCCCCTTGATATACAGTTTGATTTACTGACGCTTCTGCAGGCTCAGAAAAGGATAGGTCTTACCGTAATGAACAGCAATATGATGGTGCCTACAAAATCGGTAACGGCATTTATAGGGCTGTCGGAGGGCGAAGTTGACAGAAGTACAAGAGGCTGTGAAAGCTGTAATATGAAGGACAGATGCAAATTCAGAAAAAGCGGAGGTCACTGTGGAAATTAAAACATTACTTGAACAAAGAGGACTGCTGATTTTCGACGGTGCTATGGGTACTCAGCTGCAGGCTAAGGGACTTAAGACGGGCGAAACCCCCGAGCTTTTAAACCTTACCGCAAAGGATCTGCTCAAGGAAATACACCGCAGTTATATAGACGCAGGAGCGGATATAATTTCCGCAAATACATTCGGTGCAAATTCCTACAAGCTAAGCCACAGCGGTAAAAGCGTAGATGAAATTATCACCGCAGGAATAATAAACTGCAAAGAAGCGATAAAGGAAAGCGGAAAGGACGTTTTCTGCGCTCTTGACATAGGTCCTATAGGACAGCTCCTTGAGCCTACGGGAAGCCTTAAGTTTGAAGAGGCTTACGACATATTCAAGGAGGAGATAGTTGCAGGCTATAAGGCAGGTGCGGACGTTGTTCTGTTTGAAACGATGACCGACTTATATGAGCTTAAAGCCGCTATACTTGCCGCAAAGGAAAACTGTGATCTGCCTATAATATGCAGTATGACCTTCGAGGAAAACGGACGTACATTTACAGGCTGTCCCGCCGAAGCGGAAATACTGCTGTGCGAGGGACTTGGTGTAAGTGCCGTCGGCGTGAACTGCTCTCTCGGTCCGAAGGAACTTATGCCTATAATCAAAACGCTCTGCGAAAAGTCGAAGATACCCGTTATCGTAATGCCGAATGCAGGGCTTCCCGACCCTGCCACAGGCGAATATTCTATAGATGCCGAAGAATTCAGCGACTATGCCGTTGAAATAGCTGATCTCGGTGCAGGAATAATCGGCGGCTGCTGCGGTACAACACCCGAATTTATCCGCCGTACAGCCGAGAAGGTAAAGGGCAGAAAGTACGAGTTTAAGAAGATAGAGCGTGTCTGCACGATATGCAGCGGCACAAATGTTGTAGAGGTAAGCCAGCCGAGGATAATCGGTGAGCGTATCAACCCTACCGGTAAAAAGCTGTTCAAGCAGGCACTTATAAACGATGATATAGACTATATCTTAGGTCAGGCTATAGAGCAGGTCGGCGCAGGAGCAGATATACTTGACGTAAACGTTGGACTTCCCGACATTGACGAAAAGGCAATGATGATAAAGGCTGTCAAGAGCATTCAGGGCGTTACTAACGTACCGCTCCAGATAGACAGCACCATTCCGGAGGTACTTGAAGCGGCACTGCGTGTATATAACGGCAAGCCTATGGTAAACTCGGTAAACGGCGAGGAGGAGAGCCTTAAAAACGTTCTTCCGCTCGTAAAGAAATACGGTGCGGCAGTAGTAGGTCTGACGCTTGACAAGGACGGCATACCGCCTAAAGCCGAACAGCGTGTAGCCATTGCCGAAAAGATAATAAAGCGTTGCGAGGAAATCGGTATTCCGAAAGAGGATATAGCGATAGACTGCCTCACGCTTACCGCATCCGCAGAACAGCTTGCGGTAAACGAAACGCTTAAGGCTGTGCGTGCGGTAAAGGAAAGGTTCGGAGTGAGAACGGTACTCGGTGTATCGAATATATCATTCGGTCTGCCAAACCGTGAGCTTTTAAACCACATTTTTCTTACGATGGCACTTGAAAACGGGCTTGATCTTCCGATCATAAACCCCAACGTAGCGTCTATGACAGGCGCTGTAAGAGCATTCAAGCTGTTAAAGGCGATAGATGTAAACTCGGTAGAATACATTGCCGCTTACGGCAGTGACACCCCAACGGCAGTCGCAAAGCCGAAATCCTCCGAGGTAACGCTTGAATATGCCATCGACAACGGACTTAAAGCGGATGCGGCGAAGATAACCGAACAGTTGCTTACCGACACCGACCCGATGGTAATAATAAACGAGCGGCTTATCCCTGCGCTTGACAAGACAGGTACTCTGTTTGAACAGGGAAAGATATTCCTCCCTCAGCTGATTTTATCGGCAGGCGTTGCACAGAGCTGTTTTGACGTTATCAAGGCACACCTTGCTAAGAACAATTCCGAAACGGTGAGCAAAGGCAAGATAGTGCTTGCAACGGTAAAGGGCGATGTACACGACATAGGCAAGAACATAGTAAAGGTACTGCTTGAAAACTACGGCTACACCGTAATAGATCTCGGCAAGGACGTTGAGTATCAAGCGGTAGTCGATGCCGCAAGAAAGCACGAGGTAAAGCTGGTGGGACTGAGCGCACTTATGACCACTACGCTGAAATCCATGGAAGAAACCATAAAACTGCTCCGTGACAACGGACTTCCTTGCAAGGTAGTTGTCGGCGGTGCGGTACTTACACCCGAGTACGCCGAAAAGATAGGCGCAGACTTCTATGCAAAGGATGCTAAAGAAACGGTAGATATTGCGAAGAAGGTTATAGGATAATTTGATATAATGAGCCGTGCATAACCGCACGGCTTTTTTGTTTGACTATCCCCCTCACCCGTGCTATAATTACAGCAACAAGAAAAATTACGGAGGAAAATGTATGCACTATTATGAATACGGCAAAGAAAACGATAAGACGATCGTCTTTCTGCACGGGGCAAACTTTGTCCACAGCTTCGGCAGGCAATATCCGCTTGCCGAAAAATATCATCTTATTATTCCGCATATCATGGGCTACGGAGATGCCGCAGATGAGATTTTCGATACCGAAACAGCAGTAAAACAGCTTGCAAGTTTCATAGCCGACATCGGCAAAAAGGTAACGCTTGTCGGCTTTTCGCTCGGCGCTCAGCTTAGCGTTAAGCTGTGTGCGGAATATCCGCAGTATTTTACTTCTGCGATAATAGTAAGTCCGTGGCTTATCAAGAAAGAGCCTATGCTCTCAAAGATCATGGCTATGAACGAAAAGCAGTTTGCGTCATTCAAGAACAAACGATTATGCGGTTTCATCGGATTTATGAACGGACTGCCCAAAGAGCAAAGAAAAGAATTTGTCGCACAGATGCAGAATGTGCGTATCGAAACCGTAAGAAGCTCCGTTGACAACGGAATAACGCTTGAAACAATAAACGGCTTTGAAAACGCATACTTCCCGATGATTGCCCTTGCAGGCGGTAAGGAACAGACAGAAGTACACGACAGCGTAAAAGGACTTGCCGCTATGAATAAAAATTGCAGATACGAGATATGGGACAAAGCTGCCCATAACATTCCTCCCGTGTTTTCCAAGCGATTCAACGAACTTATTATAAGAATGGCAGAAATTTGACTATGTACAGAATTTTCATCATTGAAGATGACCCCACGATAGCGCAGACGCTGAAAAAGCACCTTGAGGGCTGGGATTATAAAGTAGAGTGTGCAAAGGATTTTCACAATATCACTGCGGAGTTTGCCGCTTTCGACCCTCAGCTTGTACTGCTTGATATCAAACTACCGTTCTATGACGGCTACTACTGGTGCGGCGAGATAAGAAAGCTGTCCAAAGTGCCGGTCATCTTCCTCTCCTCTGCCTCGGACAATATGAATGTAGTTATGGCTATGAATATGGGCGGAGATGATTTTATAGCAAAGCCGTTTGATCTTTCGGTGCTGACCGCAAAGATAAACGCAGTGCTTCGCCGTGCCTACTCCTTTTCGGGCAACAGCGACCTTATATCCCACGGCAGTGTTATACTTGATATTTCATCGGCGGTCGTGACAAACGGCGATAAAAAGGCAGAGCTTACAAAGAACGAACTTCGTATACTCCGCACTCTTATGGAAAACGCAGGCAGGATAATTTCCCGTGATACGCTTATGCAGAGATTATGGGAAACCGATTGCTTTATTGACGAGAATACTCTTACGGTAAATGTCAGCAGGCTTCGCAAAAAGCTCGAAAACATAGGACTTGAAAACTACATCACGACCAAGGTCGGAATGGGGTATATGATAGTATGAAATTCTTTCTTGACTTTATCAGGAGCCGCATAATAACGCTTGTCTGCATTATTATTGCGGCTGTAATTTTCGCTGTGGTGCTGTCGCTTTACGACCTGCCCTCAGAGCCTGTGCTGTATGCGCTTTTGCTGTCGCTTGCCGCTGTTACGGCTATCGGTGCGGTAAATTTTATAAAGGCGTACAGAAAGCATAATATCCTCACCCGTCTTGCAAACGAGATAACCGTGAGTGCTGACAATCTTCCGAAAGCGGTATCGGCAGATGACAAGGATTACGGCAGGCTGATAAATACACTCAGCGATTACTGCATTTCCCTTAAGGAAAAATCCGCAAACAGCCTGCAGGCGACAAACGAATATTACACTATGTGGGTACATCAGATAAAAACGCCTATCTCCGCAATGCGACTTATGCTCCAGTCAGAAGACAGCGAAAGTAACCGCAGGCTGTCCGACGAGCTTATGAAGATAGAGCAGTATGTCGATATGGCGCTGTGCTATGTCCGGCTTGAAAGCTCCGGCAACGACCTTGTGATAAAGCATTACAGCCTTGACGATATAGTAAAAAAATCGGTTCGTAAATTCTCCACACAGTTTATCGGGAAGAAGCTGAGCCTTGATTACAAGGAACTTGATACCGATGTTCTCACCGATGAAAAATGGCTGTCCTTCATCATTGAACAGCTGCTCTCAAATGCGATAAAATACACCGCTAAAGGCTCGGTATCAATTTATATGAAGCCCGACACCGACAGAAAGATACTCTGCATTGCCGACACGGGAATTGGCATAGACCCTGCCGACCTGCCGAGAATTTTCGACAACGGCTACACAGGACTTAACGGCAGATATGATATGAAGGCAAGCGGTATAGGACTGTATCTTTGCCGCTGTATTGCCGATATGCTCGGCATTACTCTTACCGCCGTGTCCGAACTTGGAAAAGGCTCTGTCTTTATGCTCGACCTTACGGAAAGCAAAATAAGACACGAGTAATCGCAATATTACAAAAATGTAAGACGGACGCTCTTATCGTAAGACGGATAAATGGCACACTTCCGTTATTTCAGCTATAATATTGTCATAGCTTAAAGGAGGTACAATATGAATTTACTTGAAGTAACGGGACTTAAAAAGGTCTACACACAGCGGCTCGGCGCAAAACCGAATGTCGCACTGCGAAACGTCAGCTTCTCTGCCGCAAAGGGCGAATATATCGCTATTATGGGCGAAAGCGGCTCAGGCAAGACTACACTGCTCAACATCCTCGCTGCGCTTGACAAGGCGACCGCAGGTGTTGTAATGCTGTCCGGAGTTGATATAACAAAGATAAAGGACAGCGACTCTGCGCTTTTCAGACGTGAGCATCTCGGATTTGTGTTTCAGGACTTCAACCTGCTCGATACATTCTCCGTGCGTGACAATATCTTTCTGCCGCTCGTGCTTATGGGCAAAAGCTACGATGAGATGAACTCAAGGCTTCTCCCTCTTGCCGCAAAACTCGGTATAAGCGACCTGCTCGACAGATACCCTTATGAAATATCTGGCGGTCAGAAGCAACGTACCGCTGTCGCCCGTGCGCTTATAACAAACCCCGATATTCTGCTTGCGGACGAGCCTACAGGCGCACTCGATTCAAAAGCGTCGGAGGAGCTTCTCAATCTGTTCGGTGACATAAACCGTGACGGTCAGACTATCCTTATGGTAACACATTCGGTAAAGGCGGCAAGCAGTGCCTCACGGGTGCTTTTCATAAAGGACGGAGAGGTTTACCACCAGATATATAAAGGCATTTCCGCAACGGAAGAATTCTATGCAAAGATAAACGATACGCTGACGGTGCTTGTGGCAGGCGGTGACCGCAGATGAAAACACTGTTCTACCCGAAGCTAGCCGTGAACGGCATGAAGAAAAACAAACGGCTTTATCTGCCGTATATCCTTACTTTCGTTGCAATGGTGATGATGATGTACATTACGGCATACCTTGCAAGGAGCGAAAACATCGCAAACACAAACAGAGGTGTTTATGCACAGTGGTGTCTTTGGCTCGGAATAATCGTAATCGGCATTTTCTCCCTGATTTTTCTTTTCTACAGCTACTTTGTGCTTATCAAGAACCGAGGCAAAGAGTTCGGCTTATACAATATTCTCGGAATGAACAAACGCAACATTGCACGCATACTCCTTTGCGAAAGCCTTTTCACGCTTATCATATCGCTTCTTTGCGGACTTGCCGCAGGGATACTCCTGTCACGTCTTGCGGAGCTGTGTATGTTCAGACTTCTCGGCATTGAACCTGTCGGCAATCTGTCTGTCGATGCAGGCGCAATAGCTATCACCGCCGCAGTATTCACAGCCATAACGATAATTCTTCTGCTGAGCGCCTTTGTCCGCATAGGCAGACTAAGCGCAATCAATCTGCTTCACAGCGAAAAGCAGGGCGAAAAACCGCCACGGGCAAATTTCGTATTTGCCTTAGTCAGCTTGATACTGCTTGCTATCGCTTATTATATTGCCGTCACGACACATGCGGGCATTGAAATTGTCGGGAATTTCTTCCTTGCGGTGCTTCTTGTAATAATCGGCACTTATATGCTCTTTGTCAGCGGCTCAGTCGCACTTTGCCGACTGCTGATGAAAAACAAAAGATATTACTACAAAGCGAATCACTTTGTATCCGTTTCCGGAATGACATACCGTATGAAAAGAAACGGTGCAGGACTGGCTTCTATCTGCATTCTTTCGACTATGGTGCTTGTAATGCTTTCGTCCACGATAAGTCTTTTTTCGGGGATACAGACAAGCACGTTTATCCGCAGCCGTGACATCTCGGTAACGCTCACTTACAACAGCTTTGAAGATAAGACGATACGCAATATTTCCGACCTGTGCAATGTAGCGCTTGACACGGCGAAAAGCAATGATCATAACCCCTTAAACACTCTTTCGTATGATTATCTTGAAGTCGGCGGTTATTTTTCCGATAATACCGTCCACTTAGCCCCTGCGACCGATTCCGCAAACGTCAGCCCTTATGAAATAAAGGATTTTTTCTTCATCACGCTTGAAGACTACAACAAAACGAGCGGCAGGAACGAAACGCTCTCCGACGGCGAAATACTGACGGCAGGCTCCGACAGCACCGACGGCGAAATAATATTAAACAACAAGAAATATAAGTCACGGGCAGTTCCTATGCCGAAAAATATTTCCTACGGCGAAACGGTTTACAGCGTATTTTTCGTTATTCTCCCCGACAATAATACCCTTTACGATATATTTCTGCTGAACCGTCAGGCTTACGGCGAAAACGCATCGTGGTTAAAGCATTATTTCGGCTTTGACATTGGCGGAAGCAATGCCGGCAAGCAAGCCCTGTGCGACAGCCTCACGGATGTTCTGGCTAAAAACTCACGGAATATGGAGAATATCTTTCCCTTTGCCGAAAGCAGGACCGAAAACCTTGATGTGATGATAGCGACCTACGGCGGACTTCTCTTTCTCGGAATATTCTTAGGACTTGTCTTTATCTTTGCCACCGTGCTTATAATCTACTATAAGCAGGTTTCGGAGGGCTATGAGGACAGAGAACGCTTTGCAACGATGAGAAGCGTCGGAATGACGGAAAAGGAAATAAAGAAGAGCATAAACTCGCAGGTGCTGACCGTGTTCTTCGCTCCTCTTATCTTTGCAGGCATACACCTTACATTCGCCTTTCCGATAATACTTAAAGCTGTTAAAATGTTCGGCTTTGCCGACAGCACACTTCTTCTTATTGCAAACGTGATATGCTTTGCCGTATTTGCCCTGTTCTACATTTTCGCCTATAAAATAACTTCGGGAATTTACCTGAAGATTATAGGAAGAAAATAAGAGGTTTATAACCGATGCCCGTCCTCAACGGACGGGCATCTTCTCACCCCAACGTACAATCAAGCACCATCATAACAACAAACCCTGCCGCCGCACCTATCGTTCCTATGTTGCTATGCTCTCCGCCCTGTGCCTCGGGTATAAGCTCTTCTATCACAACATACATCATAGCCCCTGCCGCAAACGACAGCATATATGGCAAAAGCGGAGCGATGAAAGAAGCGAGCAGTATCATCACCGCCGCACCGATCGGCTCGACAACTCCAGACAGCACTCCCATCACAAACGCTTTTCCTTTTTTCATTCCCTCGCTTTTAAGCGGCATTGAAACCACCGCTCCTTCGGGGAAGTTCTGTATTGCGATACCCAGCGCCAGCGCAAATGTGCTTGCAAGAGTAACGCTGTCGCCGCCCGTGCCGCTTGACCCGGCTACAGCCGCACCGACAGCCATTCCCTCCGGCACATTATGGATAGTCACCGCAAGCAGCATCATGGTAGTTTTTGAAAGCCCCGAGCGCACGCCCTCAGGCTTATCGCTGTCAAGATGCAGATGCGGCACAAAGCTGTCTATCCCAAGCAGGAACAGTATCCCCGCCGCAAAGCCGACCACAGCAGGCACCCAGTTCATTTTCCCGTAGCCCTGTTCGGACAGTTCCATTGACGGTATCAGAAGCGACCATACCGAAGCCGCTATCATTACTCCCGATGCAAACCCAAGAAGCAGCTTCTCCGTCCCTGCCCTCACCTTATCACGCATAAGGAACACCATCAGCGAGCCGAGCGTTGTTCCCATAAGCGGTATCATCAGTATCAAAAATATCTCCAATTGCGTCACCTCAATATTAGTTAGTTTAGACTTACCGCTTATATTTTACCACAAACAAAAGAAAAAGCCAAGCGTTATACCTGACTTTTTCCGTAATATTTACTTTTTGCGTTTTCTTGCCGTAACTGTGCTTATCATCACCGCAACCGCAACAACAGGGGCAGCTGCCGCCGCAAACGGTATATCTCCGCTTGTATTCGGGTTTGTCGGTTTATCAGGCTCTACAGGCTGTTCGGGCTTAGCAGGTTCTTCCGGCTTAGCAGGTTCTTCCGGCTTTGCAGGCTGTTCAGGCTTTGCAGGCTGTTCAGGTTCTTCCGGTTTATCCGGCTCTTCGGGCTTTGCAGGCTCTTCCGGCTTCTCCGGTTTGTCCGGCTCTTCGGGCTTTTCGGAATCTTTTTTTACCGCCACAACAAATTCCGATATATCGCTTATCAGCCTGCCATTTTCATCTCTCGTTACGCTTACGGTAAAATTCTCATCACTTACAGCCGTATATCCCTCAGGAATATCAGCCTCGGCTTCATGTTCGCCGTAAGGTGCGTATTCATTGTACTCATAAACCGTTTTTCTGTTTTCGTCAACGATCTTTACTTTGATTACAGGGAGCTTTTCAATAAGCAGTACAATCTCGCTGTCGGCAGGATACCATTTGCCGTCTATATAAAGCAGCTTCGTGATAGCGTCATTCCTGCTTTTCAGTTCATACTGATAATGATCATATCCCTCAGGGCAATCAAGGTTATCTATGTTGAATATTGTGTGATAAGCATAAGTTACTATGCCCTCATCCACTACATCTCCGGTGAATGCGTCACAGTAAACAACACGAGTTGTCTTGTCTGAGTTATCAACGGCAGGCGTTACATCAAATATCACATAATTTTTATCCGAAACATACTTGCCGTTTTCTTCAGTGATATTGACGGTCGCCTTGCTTGCTCGTGTGAATACATATCCGAATTTTTCAAGATCCTTCTCGTCATATTCGATTACGTTTTCACCAAGCGTCGTAAACTCTTTCTCATCGGATAAAACAACCGTTGCGTAGTAAGTAAAATATACGGGTACGATAATGCCCTTTACCGTTCTTACCGTGACAGTCGCAATATCGGAAGTAAATTCGCTGTCGGTAGCTTTCTTTCTTACCTCAACCGTATATTCCGTGTCACTGTCAAGCCCCATAATATAGTCGCTGTCGCTTACCCAATTGTCCTGACCTTTTATGCGGTATTCATATACTCCGTTTCCGTCAATGCCGATATAATCCGGTCCCGGCTTTGCCTTTACATTTTCGGGAGCGGCAGGTCTTTCAGGCACTTCTATACAAAGCACCTCGCTTGCAAAACCGTTTACATCAGCTATACGCTGAAGGTAGATATTCTTTCCGGGTGTAAGCGGTATTGTTTCCTCATCGAGTGCTACCGCATTGCTCATATCGGAAGAATACGAGTATACGAAATTCTTCGAGAATGTGTAAAGAGTAGCCTCCTTGCTATAAGCAAGAGTCTTTACAGCGGGAATAATTGTGTATCTCTTCGGCGTTGTTTCCGTTGCAAGCAGTTCGCCGTTCATATCATAAACGCTTATCTCCTGCTTTGTAAAGTCAGCCACCGAGTCACTGTCTGCAAGTATATTTCCGTCCTTATCCTTTACGGTAAATCTGCTTTCATCATACTGTATCGTTTCCTTGTCCTTATCATAGCCGATATACCGCTTTGTTACCTTTACGGTATATTCCGAAGCGTCCTTTCCGCTTGCAGACGATTTTATTACTATATCACGGCTTTCGCCGGGGGATAAAGTAATTTCCTCTGACCACTCATCAGACATAACTCTTTTGCCGTCAACGGTTATTTCATCGCATCCTCTCGGACGTATCGAAATACCGCTCACACCGACAGGAAGAGCTATCACGTTCTCATTAGCATAGTCATCGGGCGTTACAAATATCTTTTTATCCCCGTATCTTATCGCATACTCCGTAAGCGCTGATTTTGCCTTTGTATATGTACGGCTGACAATGTTTCCGCTGCTGCCGTCCGTCTTGCTCCACGCCGAAACAGTGCAGGCTTTTTCAAGAATTATCGGCTTCGTGTAGCGTATCGCCGCACCGCCGTCTATGCTGTACCATATTTCATCCGCTCCGCTAAGCTCCAGCTTGCTTCCGAGTGCAACAGGACCTTCAATTATCGAAAACCTCACATTTTCCGATGCAATCCTGCTCTCCGGTAGAGGATTTGTAAATGCACTAAGACAAAAGCCGGTAGCGCATAATGTATATCCGTCGGTTACATAAGACAGTTCCGACACGTCATTCCAATCCTTGCCGTTTTCGCTGTACATTGAAACTCTGCCGTCATCGGAATACTTCGGTGAAGAATTGTAAAAGCCGTTAAAATACGTTTCAATCGGCAGCGGATATTCATACTGCGGATTAGTCAGCTTTACCACTATCGAAAAATTTTCTCCGCTTTTAAGTGCGACCGCCTTATCAAGCTCCACTGTATGATAACCGGGATATTTCTCCGTTCCCGTAAGACCGCTTGAAGCTATATTGCCGCTTACGGGGTTTTCCTTGTCCGTACCGGTATAGACAGTTATCTCATACTGCGTATTTACATCGGTCGTATAGAACGAAACCGCTTCAAGCTGTTCATCGCCCTTTGCCGTGAATATATTCGACATATAGCCGTATTTCTTGGCGTCTTCGTCTTTATAGAACGTATCCGCCGAAGCGTTCAGCGACCACATCTTTCCGACACCGTAATAATTGCTGTAGTTGTCCTTGCTGTCAACGATATATGTTGCCACCGAGCCTATAGTCGGGTCTTCATACGACAGCCAGAAATATCCGTCATCTCCCCAGTTGGCACCCCAGCTGTTCTTTATGAGCCATGCGCCGTCTTTTTCGGGACGTGTGTCATCGCTTGTGCCGAATTTTTCTCTTGAAAAATCATCATCCCATCCGACGACCGAAACCGCATGGTCGGAAACTTTATTCTCGTCATAACAAAAGGAAGTGTAATATTCATTGTTGTAGTAAGCGTCATCACTGCAAAACGAAATCGTCGATGCGCCATATTCGCTTACAAGCTCCTTTATGATATTTTCGGAAACTTCTTTTTCTAAAATATTATCATACCCGTCCGTAATATAGGTATTTGCCGTTGCAAAGTACACATCTGTAAGATGAAAATCGCTTTCCCCCGTCAGATGCTCATCGGTATCGTCCTTGTCATACGGCAATCTGTAGGAATAAACAGGACCGTTCCACTCCGCCAGCGTAGCCGTTGCAAGGCTGTCAAAGCCACCCATATTATAGGGATCGGCGAAATCCTCTTTGCTTCTTACCCCGTTGAAGAATTCACGCATATATTCGTTTTCGTATGAGTTCCAGACAAGGTGTTTTTTAGAAAAGGAAATATCGGTAAACTGCGTTATAAGCTGTGACTCTATCGTGCCAAGCGACGCAAACGACCAGCAGGTACCGTACGGCGACTGATTCTCAACCGGCGACACCCTGCCGTAATCCCTCAGGTCATACGATGACGGGAATTTTTTATTTGCCGTCTGTGTAAGCTGTGCGTAGCTTTCGCCAAGATACGACATATCAAGCATAGACGGCGCAACCCCCACTTTGTCGCCCTCACCGGAATCAATATATCCTATATATTCTTCCGACACCGATGAAAGCATACCGTGACCGTTAGCCTTCACAGGCGCAAGCTGTGCCGATGCTGTCATATTAAGCGGCACGCTTCCTGCCGCAAGCGTAGCGGCTGTTATCGCCGCAATAATTCTTTTGAAAAGATTTTTCATATTTCCCCCTTTTTCAGACTGTTATCAACCTGTAATACAGTAATTGTAATAATAGTATTATACAGTATTTTTTGTGAAGTTTCAATATATTTTACAAAAAAATCTCCGCAGCCCAAAGCCACGGAGATAAAACCGTCATATGTAACGCCGTATTACTTGATTACTTCGACCATCATACCGGGAGTAGCCATAACAGCGTTTGACTCATCGGTATCAATGTGCATAGCGTCTGCAAAATTCTCGCTTACTCTGATAACAACATCGCCGAGAATTGCCTTTCTTCCGTCAGAATCAACCTTTACGCTTACAACGTCCTTGTTCTTTACGCCCCACTTTTCAGCGGTTTCGGGAACAAGGTGGATGTGACGCTTTGCAACGATAACGCCCTCGCTGATTTCGATCTCGCCCTCAGGACCTGTTATCTTACAGCCGGGTGTGCCTGCAATATCGCCCGATTCTCTTACGAATATAGGACATCCTATAGAACGTGCGTCCGTAGCCGAAAGCTCAACCTGTGTAGCAGGACGTACAGGACCTAAAATAGATACGTTTGCAAGAGATCTCTTAGGGCCTGTTATAGTAACTCTTTCCTCGCAGGCAAACTGACCGGGCTGAGAAAGATCCTTCTTCTTTGTAAGCTCGTGACCCTTGCCGAACAGTGTTTCGAGTGCCTCCTGCGTAACGTGGATGTGACGTGCGGAGGTTTCCAGTAATACTTCCATTTTTTCCATAATGTTATCCTTCTTTCATGCCAAAGGCAATTTTTACTGTTAACATTATACACCCGTGAAACGAAAATTTCAAGTGTTTCATATAACGAATATCGGGCGGAACAAAAAAGTTATAACAGCGTCCGCTATCCCCAGCAGAAAGCACCCGATACAGCATACCGCAAACCGCTCAAGATATATCTTATAATAGTGCGGAGCCTCGTCACGCCTGCCTTTAAGCACAGCCAGCACACTGTTTGAGCATAACACGGACAGACGGCACTGATAACAGCAGATTACCGTTCCTATAAATGCGGACGGAAGAACAAACACCGCAAAAGCCGGTATCCCGTTTGCCCCGTATATATTCACAAGCGCCGCAAACGTCATTCCCACGCCTATACCCTTGAATGCCGGTATAAGCGCACCCACAGGCTGTCCCACAGCGCAAAGCCCTGCTAAAAACGGCACAATGCACCATATAAGCGCCGATATGAACGAAGCGGCGGCATTCCCGAAAAATCCGCCGTGTATCCTTCCTTCGAGAAAGCCCTCCAGCATCTCATCAGGCACGGTCACCGTTGCCTTCCCGTAAAACACCGCCCCGACAACAGCCCCGGCAACCGCCGTTATAAAGAGTATCAGCCCTGCATATTGCCTGTTGTGCCTGCCCTTCACCACTACTTCCGATACGGTTATACCGTCGGCATCCAGCTTCCCGTTCTCCTCCGTCATAACCGCCGTATCCGCATCCTGCCCCTTGCAAACATCGTCCCCGCCCGCCACAGCGTCAGGCTCGCACACCGCATTTCGTTCCTTTAAAAATTCTTCCCTTGTCATAATTTCGTTCATACTGCACGTCCTTTCCTTTCGGGTACTCTACAGTAAATCTATGAAATGAGAAGAAAATTTATGACCGTTTCGCAATAAAACACAACCGCCATGCCTCAGCACAGCGGTTGTTTCCTGTTATCCGTTAAATTTCATATTAATAATATCCGGGATCCGGCAGACCGCTGAGATAATATCTCGGGTTCAGTCTTTCCGAACCGTACCTTACTTCAAAGTGGCAATGACATCCGTATGCAAGTCCGGTTTCACCTACTGCGGCTATGCACTCGCCCTGATTTACCTCCTGACCTGCACTGACGAATATCTCACTGTTGTGGGCATATACCGTTGTGTATCCGTCGGGATGAAGTATCATCACGGCATTACCGAGTCCGCCGTTGTCCCAGCCTGCAAATATTACAGTACCGCTTGCTCCGGCATATACATCCGTACCGTAAGGTGCGCCTATATCAACGCCTCTGTGTCCGGCATAACCGCCGTCCCACCAGCCCCACTCCCAGAATGTGCCGCCGTCAACAGGCCATATATACTTCTTGCCCGTATCGGCAGAAGCATCTGAATAATGCGATGACTGCGGAGGCAGAGTACCCTGAAGGATAATCTCCGTTACAGGCTCTTTCACTCTTTCGGTTTTCTTTATGGTACGCTTGACCTCTTCGCCGTTTACATAATACACCTTTGCTGTGATTTTGTTCGTACCGGTCTCGCCCTCCTGGTAAACCGTTTCAACACCCTCATAGCGTGTATCATCGTCCTCATATTTCGTTTCATACGGTACATCAACATTATATGTTTCCGTTCTTGAAATACTTACCGACAGGAAAGGCACCTCCTGCGTTTTAAGCAGCTTTTCACCGGCTCTCAGCACATAGTCCTCATCCATAATACCGGGATTCAACGCCTCAAGCTCCTCCAAGGTTATTCCGAGCTTTGAGCATATTCCGGAATGGCTGTCGCCGTCAACCACAGTGTAATAGGACGCTTCTTCCTTTTTGGAATTTATCAGCTTGATGATCTCATCACTTGACACAATACTGTCCGACAGATAAAGACCGGGAACATACTCTATATCCTTCTCAAAGGCAACGTCCTCGTCCTTTGCGTTTGTGCGGTAACCGTCAAGTATCTTCTCAAGCTCAGCCTCAACCGCTGTGTTGTCAACAAGCGCACCATAGAACTTTCCGCCTATGTACATTCCGTATGCATACTCGATAGGAGTATCACTAAGCTCAAGCAGCTTGTTTGCAAGCTGATATTTCGTCAGATATTCCTGGTCACCGAGCATTTCGAGCGAATATCCCGGCTCCATGCTTATCTTCTTCTCGTTGCCGATATATGTGATACGCTCCTGCATTATACGCTCTGCGTCATTGAACACCTGCTCGCTTTCGATATATCCTACAAACTTTCCGTCAACCGTCAGCTTTATCGCATAGTCGGTACCTGTCGCATATCCGACAACGCTCATAAGAAATACTATTGCGATGATCGGTGCGGCATAGTTGAACAGCGTTACCGCAAGACCCTGCTTGCCGAATACTGCGTCCTTTGCTATACTTCCGTACAGCTTTGCCGCCTTCTTGTTGTCGCCCTGCTCCTTTGCGGTCTTTATCTGCCTGTTTGTACGCTGAAGCACACGCTTTGACTTTAACAAAGGCGCAAAGAAGAAGCTGCCTATTTCGCAGAACGTCCTCTTTACTGCGTCCCTGAACAGCGCCGTATGCTTCCATATAAACACAGCGGCATAAGCCACATATACAGCAGGCTTTGAAAATACATCGGCTATGATATGACAGAAATACTGCCCTGCCATAACCAGAAAATCAAAGATTCTGTCGGCAACAGCCGAAATACCGGTTTTGCCTTTATCTTTTTCTTCGTTGCTTTCTTCATTCCGATTCTCCGACGTATCGGCAACCGCAGGCTTTACATCAGCCTCCTGCACTTCCTTTTCACTGTCGCTGTCAGGAAGTATAGTTTCCTCAATATCGTCACGATAATCGGGTATCATCAGTTTTCCCATTATCAATCCTTTTCCGTATAAACCAAAACAAACGGGCATACGCCCCAAACAATCAATATATTTATAATAACCCGCCGATGTGAACGGCAGGTGATAAATCAACGCTTTTTCCGTTAAAAGCAGGAACGGGCATAACGCCCGCTCCACACCTTTAAGGTTGCTTTTCCTTCCGTCATGAAAGACAGCAATCTTTTCCGTCACCGCCATTATAACATAAAAGATTACAAACCCGCAACAATTTGTAACCATTTTGTTACCGTTTTGTAACCATTTCGCCCTTTTGTACAAAAATTCATCTACTTTCGCTTCTATAACAGTGTATTTTCAACAGACTTATTTTTATTGTGATTTTACATAAACGCCACACGTTAATTTGTGCAACCCTTACAAATATTTTTTGGCAATTTCAGTATCTGTTGACACGCTCAACGCATTTGTGCTAAAATATAGATGTGAAATTATGCTTACCGTTAAGTTCAGGCAAAAGGCAGGTGATACCCATGAACATAAACGAAGAAAATAAAACCGAAAACCCGGAAAGCGGGATTCAGACATACGACAGGAAAAAGAAGTCACACGGCAGTTTTCTGAAAATCGGCTGTGCGTCATGCGGTTTTGTCGCCGTAGTCGCTCTTTGTGTTCTGTCAAGCCGTTACTCATGGTTCGGAGTCAAAGCCGATGACGAGGGTATCAGCTACAACAACGGTTCAGAGTTATCATATTCCACTACTGCGCCTGTCGGGGAACAAAAGGTTCCCATCAAAGCCAACAAGCATAACGAGGCACAGGAAACCACCGTTGCAACATCGACAACTACATCGGCAACCACAACAGCAAAAACCACTCAGACCACAGCGGCGACAACCAAAGCTACAACCCCTGCTACAACCGCCGCACCAAAGCCCGCATGGACAGAAAAAAAGTGTAGCGGCACAATGTACATAAACATTTCAAGCTGTTCCGCAAGAAAAGAGGGCTTACAAGGCGCTGAGGTCGTTTCCTATAAATATTACGGAGATGCGGTAAATATCGCCGCACTGACAGACACCGGCTACTATAAGCTCGATGACGGCACATACATCCACAGCGACTATCTTTCCGAAAGCAAGCCTGTCGCAACTACCGTTCCCGCAACAGCAAAACCCACCGTGCAGGATAATGCAACTCCCGCACCGGTCATAACCGACAGCCCCGTAAACTGCACCGCAGAAGAGGCGGAGGTTTTCCGTATCGTGAATGAGATTCGTGTTTCCTACGGACTTAAGCCTTATAAGTGGGATACAAACGCATACAAGGCGGCAAAGGCACGTTGCACTGAAATTGAACAGAATTTCAGCCATCTGCGACCGGACGGTTCAAACTTCAAGACCATATACGGCTACAGCGATGAAGAACTTTGGTATAAGTTCTGCTCCGTCGGAGAAAATCTCGGCTCAGGTCAGCCTACCGCACAGAGAGTAGTCGACAGCTGGATGGCTTCCACCAAGGGTCACCGTGAAAATATTCTCAATCCCGATTTTGAAAATCTCGCCGTAGCATTCGGCACATATAACGATGCTTATAAGTATTACTGGGTACAGGAATTCACAACCTACAGATAAGCATAATAGCACTTTTTAAAAGCACAAACGCACAGACTGTTCGCCTGTGCGTTATTTTCATGCTATATTTTCGTAAGATCCTCCGCTCTTACCGCCGCAGTGACCTGCCCACCCTGACCGATGACGATATAGTCCTCTCTGTCACCCGAGCCTGCCTGCATAACCTCGTACACATTCGTGTACACGAACAACGCAAGCGAACCGCCGTTATACGTCTTAGCACCGTAATTTACCTTGACTTTATCGCCTACAGCGAATTTCTGCATTTTCTCGTCACTTTCCGCCTTGTACAGATCCTCTGTATAAAACCAACCGGTAGGCACCGAGCCGATGCCTATAAGCGTTTCCTTGCCGCTTGCCGACACCTGCTGAACGGTATAGGCCGTATCATATACATAAGAATACGGCTCTACCCCGTTCGTAAACCTTGCACCACGCTTCACCCTCACGCTGTCGCCCTTTTTAAACAGATTCACGGGCTTTTCGGGCTTTTCCGGTTTTTCCGGCTTTTCCGGCATATCACCGCAATTTTCCTTGTACCACTTAGCCGTTATCGCAGGATAATCTACAAAGCAAATATCCCCGTCAACGTCCTTGCCTGCGATACTGTCAATACCCCACTGCCACATTTTCTGCCCATAGTCATACCGGCTTGCATAATCCGGGCTTTCGGTCCAGTGTGCAAGCCATATATCGCGCTTTCCTACAATACGTTCCTTCTGATAGTAGCTTTCAAGCCACGCAGGATTTGCATACACTCCGGAGGGAAGCCCTGCCTTATTCAGCCTGTCGCAGAACTCAAGTGCCATATCGGTTCTTTCCTTGCTTGTGAGGTTGTCGATCTGACGCTGTTCCTCCATGTCGCAGAACACGGGATATGACGGTTTTTCGTCACCTATTGCCTTGACGCACGCATTTATCTGCCTGTCAAGCTCCGCTGTGTCTGTCGCCGTAACATACCAGTAACAGCCGAAATCTATTCCGAGTTTTCTGCACTGCCCGATATTGCGACTGAAATAAGTGTCCTCGTCCCTGCCTATACCGGCACGGATAATTACAAACTTCACGCCTGCCGACACAGCCGCCGTAAAATCGAACTTCTCCTGTGCCCTGCTTATATCAATTCCCTTTGTTCTCACTGTCGTCCTCCCCACTTTTACTTTTTATCTGCCTTAATACATTCTTTATTTTCTGCGGCACCGGCAGTCCCAGTGCCGATGCGTTTTCGACAATGCTGATTCCCTCGTTAGCAATATAGAAAAGCATTACCGCCGTCATAGCGACAGGCACACCGCCAAGCACATAGGTGTCTGCGATATGACCTACCGACAGGAACACAAGTATCAGCAGCTTTTTTGCTATTCCCTTGAAGCCTACCGCACTTGACAGCTTCTTCTCCGCTATCGCCACAAGCACACCGCTCACATAGTCCAGGATCATAAAAGCGATAAGCGCACGGAACAAGCCGTTTACCTCGCCGTACATAAATCCAAGCACTGCTCCGACAGCACCTGCTACGCTGTCAATAATTATCTGTATCTTGCTCATATTTTCCCCTCCTTTGCTTTCACTTTTTTACTTTTTGGTCATCCCCTGATTTAACCACCAGAAGCTCTGGGAATGAGGAGGCGTAGCTCCGCCGCCTGTTGCGGTTCTTCTTATAAGCTCGTCATCCGGCATACCCATTTTCTTAAACGTTGACGGCCTGATCTCCGGATGTATATCATACAGCAGTTCAAGATACGTTGTACCCCTTGTGTCACCGGGTATTTCCATCTGCTCAACCCAGTCAAAGAAGCCCTCCTTATCACCGTAAAGCTGATAAAGCGCCTCGATATACTCTTCATCCGTATAGATTTTATCCCCGTACTTGCTGATAAAATCATAAGCATCAACCGGCGAAAATTTCGTACTGTCGGTTTCCTCATTCTCCACAGCGTCTTTCAGCGAGCTGTTCAGTTTTATCTGATAATTGCGGTCGCTGTCATACACCTTCTGAGCATAATCCCTGTCGTTTTCGTTTACCCTACGGTCATAATCCCTGTCATTTTCATATACCCTGCGATTATAATCCCTGTCGTTCTCGTAATTATCCCGATCAAACTGCGCCTGCAAATTACGCTGTGCCAGAGCATCCTTACTTTTATTATATTCAAAATTCCTGTTTGTGTTATAATCGTCAACGCTGTCACGGTATCTTCCGTAGTCCGACTTCTCAAGCCCTATAAGCGTATTAAGCCGCTTATACGCACTTTCCTCATCATCCTTATAACGTTCATACGCCCTCTGTTCAAGTTCGGGAATCTTATCGCTGAGCTTTGACATATAGCTGTTATATGCCTGCTGACCTGCCGTGACCGCATAGCTGTTGCCGTATCCGCCCGTAAGCGATGCCGCATTTCCCATCGTGTCACGCATAGCCGTTCTGCCCGATTTTTCATAGCTGTTCTTATACTGCGAGAACAGCTTGTCCTTATCTGCGTCATAACTGAAATTCTTCTTTTCCATAACCTTTGCAAGATTGTTTTTCAGTGCGTCGCCGTATCCGCTCTTATATACCGGAGTGCTGTCCTTATCCTTGTTTTTCTGTTTTTCGCTCATATAACCTCCTCATAAATTCCCGTATTATCCGCCTCGTTCATCTTTGCCTCATACTCATTCATCTCCTCATCAAATCTCGCAATATCCTCCGCCGTTATCCTGTCACGGCTGTAATGATTGCCAAGCTGCATAGCCGCCCAAGCCCTGTCAAAGCTGCCGCTTTTAACGCCGTTCACAGCGACCTCGACTATCCACTTTCCAAAATCAAGCATTATACCTCACCTCCCGATACCGCCACAGCCTCAAGTGCCGCCACCCTTGCTTCAAGGCTTGCGATTCGCTCCGTGTCCTCTTCGGCCGCAGGCGACCAGTCCGTAGCCTTAGTGCCTTTTTCAAGCTTGATGTTGCAAACCTCAATCATGCCGTTTTTATCAAGCGCAAGAGCCACGCATTCGAGCTTTGCTATGTTGCTGTCATTTATCGTCCACGTCTTTTCGTAGTAGAGCCACTTGTCTTTAACAGTATCGACTCCCACCGTCAGCGACAGGGCATACAGCTTTTTATCATCTGCCGAGCGAAATCGTGCCATTACATACCCGCTTGCGTCAAGCCCGACATTGCTTCTGACCTTTATCCACGCCGAAAGCGTATAACTCGTCCCGACTGCAAAGTCGGTCAGAAAGTGCCGCTTGCTTATGCCGAAATATCTTGCATTTCCGGAATACCCGGTTCTTGAAACCGCAAGGCTATTTCCTGATATTCCGCCCCCGACATTTACGACCGTGTTACCGCTCCAGCCGTTTTTGATGTTCCCCGTACTGTCATACAGCAGATTTCTGCCACCGATCTCGACAGCGTTCACTGCCGCAGTAATGTCTGCTGCTGTTGCCGCTCCGACTTCTTCCGCTGTATACACAGGCTTGCTTTCAGCCTTTGCCCAGTCCGATATTTCGTCCGCTTTCAGATATGCCGACAGATTCACCGAGATAACCCCGTCAGCCGTTACCGATATATTATCGCCAATCATCACCCCACCGAGCGTGTCGGCAGTTGCAGAGGGAAGCACATAGCCGACACCCCCGTCAGCCGTCAGCTTTCCGGATATATGCAGATTACCATCACTGTCAAGCGTTAAGGCATCCCTCAGATTCTTGCTGTCCGCCCCGTTACCGACCGCAAGTAAAATACTCGTGCTGTCGCTCGTCCAGTTGTTTCCGAATCTGACTGCACCGTGTATTTCGGCGCCTAAATAATCCCATCCGGGACTATTCGCTGTCAGATTTCCGGCAAGTTTCAGATTACCGCTATAGTCAAGCGTCAGGGCGTCGCTCCTATATTCATAGCTATCGTTTCCCCAGCCGTTACCGACAACAAGTGCCACATCTTCAGCCTTTTTGTTATACCTTCCGAGTGCAAAGACCTCCACCCCCGCAATTGTGTGATTTCCCGATGCGTGCGAATGCTCTCCCCGTGCTATAGTATGATACCCCTCAGCGTGTGAGTTACTGCCGCTTGCGATACAACCCATATTTTCAGCATGAGAACAATTTCCCGAAGCGGTCGTTCCACTGCCTTCTGCATGACAGGATAGATTGGATGCTACAGTGTTGCTTCCTTCCGCATGGCTGTACGGAGCGCTCGCTGTAGTCATATACCCTTCGGCATGAGAATAGTACGCTGATGCAACATTGTTTTCGTAGTCGTTGAACACCTCGCAATTTCTGTCGGTATTGGTGAACTGCCCCACTTCATCCGCAATCGTACTGTAAATAAGCTGTTTTTCCTCTTCGCCGTCAGATTTCTGCGCAATATTCTCATCTATGCCATTAAGACAGAATTTTATCCTTTCGGTAAGTAGCGACAGATAATCCTCAACCGCATTTATCCGCCCTTTGTCCTCCGCAGATTTATCGGGAGCAAAGCTTATATTCAGATTATCCACTTATCTCACTTCCCTTTTCACTGTCAAGATATATGCCGTACAGCGTTGCATAAGCGTCACCGCTTACTTCACCGCATATCTTTATTCTTATCTTTCTGCTTCTGAGCGGTATTACCGGAGCGACAGCAATTTCTTCGCCATTACCCTTTCCATCGCAAAGCTCATACACCTTCCTCCATTCTCCGCCGTCAGCGCTTATATATGCCGACAGCTCAAGCGTTTCGCCGACCTGCTTTTTGTGATACAGCGACATTCTCAGCTTTTTATATATTCTGAATATACTTTCCCTGCCAAGTTCGCCGCTGACCGCAGAAAATTCACTCCTGTCACTGTCCGTATAGCCGCTGTCGTTTCCGACAAGCATTACAAGTCTCATCTTTTTATTGCTGCCACGGGTAACGGCATACAGCCTGCCGTTTATCTCGTGCGCCGAGATTACATCCGCAAGCCGCCTTGTGTACCACGCCGAGTAACGCTTGTCATAATAATACACCGTTTTGTCAGCCGCACACATAACGACATATCTTCCGTTTGCCGTCATCACCGCCGTATCGGTAATATCATCACCCAGCTTTGCGTCGATCCTCACCGATGCAGAGCCGTTAAAGCTGAATATCCCCTCAGGTGCCTTATAATAAAGCAGTCCGTCCGATATGCACAGCGAGCCGTCACTGCCCTTCTGAACGCCTCTCAGCTTTACGGTGCTTAGCGTGAAGTTTGACGCTCTTGTGCCGTAGACAATATGGACGACATTTTCCTTAAAGAACAGTACGCCACCCCCGTACACGCATACTCCGGTGAAATCCCCGTCAGACCCTACCGTTGCCGCCCATGCGTCAGTTGAGATGCCGTCATAGCTTCCCCACTCAGTAGCACTTCCGAGCTTTGAGCAGTATATTTCACGATTTGCCGATGAACACCCCCACAGCCTGTTGTTATGCTCTGTTATAAAATCCATCTTCGGTATCGGACAGCTTATGACCGCATTCTTTATACTAGGCACCCTGAATTTGTCCATCTTCCGCTTTTCCGTATAGAAATAGCGGGTATCGCTGTACGCACTCGTGTCGAAGTTGATCGACACGCACCCGCTCATGCTGTAGCTTTCCTTTCCCACCGAGCTTATCAATGCAGACAGATACTGTTTCTTTCCGCCGTATTCATAATCTATCCTGACCATATCGCCAACGCTGTAGCTTGACAGTGCCTCGCTGTCCTCAGGCACATCAAGATACAACAGCTTATATATAGAAACCGTAGGCCGTGTCTGGTTCTGGTTATATTCGAACAGCGTGCCTGAAAGCGCCGGCTTTGCCGTATACTGCACGCTTGCAGGCGTGTCTGCGGTATTTACAAGCACCTCGTCCGGCATTATCAGTATGTATGCTCCCAGTGACACAAGCTGTTTTTCCCCTGCACTGAGATTTACCGCCGTTTTCACTCCCGAAATATATATACCGTCCGCCTTTGTGTATACTATCTCTCCGTTTTTTATGATATACCCCGTTATACCGTCAGCCAATGCCTTGTACGAAAACGGCTTTACCGTTTTAAGTGCAGGAAAAGCGGTAAAATCCATACCGTACAGCTCCTGCCAGCATCCAAGCGGCGTTCCGTTCGAGCGATCGATACCGCCGAACTTTACGGCACTTTCCGTACCACCCGTTATTTCTCTTACCGCCAAGTTCTTCCTCCTATCCCGTGATTTCGGTTCTCACGCACGAAATATGCCTGCTGTTCCAGAAACGGCAGCAGCTTTCATACAAAGCCTCAAACAGAGCATTGTCATTGGCATATCTCTCATACTCCGCATGGTAAAAATCTATCAGCGAGCAAAGATAAAGAATGTATATCTCATCGTGCGGAGCCTTTATGAAAAGCTCCGTTGTATCGTCGCTCAGTATCTTTTCCGTATCGGTAAACCCGATTCCCTCATGCTCGTGCGTAACATACAGATCCTCATATATCCTGCTTTCAAGCTCATAAAGCCACTTTCTCTTGTCCTCTGCGGCGATTTCGTTCGGTCGCAGTGCGTCAACCGTTTCAATGACTTCCTTTACCGTCATCACTTACCCTCCTGCACTATCAGCGACTGCTTCCAGCCTTCATCACGGTAGTATTCCGCTCTCTTTCTCTGAAGCTCTGCTCTGTCCAGTTCCTTTTTTATGAACAACGGCACCATCACCGTTTCACCTCTGCGTATAAGATAATTGTTGCAGTTCACCGATACAAACACATCCGAGTTGTACTTGTCGTTGTCCTTGAACAGCCTTACCGCCACAAGCTCAGTTAAATTTTCTTTCATATATTTCTCCTTTGCAATATTATTCCCCTTACCCTCCCGCACTGCCGTTGCTGTCACCACGCCCTGCAGTGACCCTGTGCCGCTTATTCCGGTTGTCCTGTACCGGCTTTAATTTGCGCTCGTCTTTTCCGAATAAACAGGAGAACAGCTTTCTATTCTCACCATATACTCGTCCGTAAGTATCTCGGCTGTGCGTACCGCCTTCCAGCCCACGCTTGCTCTCTGGTTCAGAGGATCGTCACCGTAGCCGAGCTGCTTTACTATGTGCTGAAGACCGCCGCCGGCAACGTCCGTCACCGCATAAGCATGCGCTCCTATAACCAGAGTAGAGAACACCGCAAGCGCCTTCTTCTCATAATACGTTGATGCTGTGACCTGACCGCCTGCCGAAACGCTTGCCTTCTGATAGCTGTCGCCCGACTTCGTATAATATTCCTTTCCCTCAAGGAAATTTGCGTCGGAGGTCAGCTGATAGAACTGCGGACAGCTTTCATCGGCAAATATCTTCGCCTCCGTGCTTTTTACAAATCTCACATTGCCGAGCGAGCCTATCTCACCCTTGAATATGCTTTCAGGGTCGGCATACTTATGCACATCGACCCACTCCGCACTTCTCATAAGGTCATATGCGGCATAAGGGTGTATTATCGCAACATAGCTCTCCCCGTCTATTCCGTCTGCATTCATGCTCTCAAGCTGTGCGGCGGCACGGAATACCGTATCCACCGATAAAACGCAGTCCTTGCTCAGTTCATCTCTTGACAGCACCTCGCCCCCGTCCTTACCGCAGGCATATATAACATTCGTTCCTGCGTTCACTATCTCTCTTGTTATCGTGTCAAGCGTTCTTCCCGACTGACTGCCGAGCAGCTTTGTTGACTGCACTACATTGTTGTCTATTGCGGTAAGTTCCAGCATATCCGACAGCTTGATATAGTCGCCGTACTGATTCACCGTTGCCGTCTTAGCTGTTACCGACAGCATGTTTCCCGCAGGTGTAACGCCCTCGACAAGCGGCGTTGTCGCCTTTGCAAGCGAGCTGTACTTTCTCAGTTCTATCGTCTTGCCGTTATTCTTGGGTATCGGATACTTGTCTGCAAAGCGGTCATGCACCAGCTTAGGCTCCGCCATATCTATCAGCGTGTTCTCATAGAACGTTTTCATCTCGGCGGACAGACTTGCCTGTCCTGTTGTCTGTACATCGAACAGATTTAATTTAACTTCTCTTTTCTTCATATAGATTTCCTTTCCCGACGGCTGATACCGTCATCTTTCAATTTTCTTATCGTTTTTTCTTATCGTTTATTCCTGCCGCAAAACTTTTCCCCATGCGGCTGCGGCTTTTTTAATTTCCCGCCTGCCCTCCCGTTGCAATATTCATATCTCACCCCCTTCTTCATCATTCATAAACGATTAAAGCACCACTCTTTCCCCTCTCTCCGTCCGTCTGATAAGCTCCTTCCGCTCATTTTTAGACAGGCTTTTCTCGCTTTTCGTAACCTCTCCCGCAGGTGACAGCGCACCCTCCTTCATTCTGCCGCTTTTACAGAACGCACCGCTTCTCATAAGTTCAGATGCCGCATATTCCATTGCGGCGGTAAAAAGTTCGTCCTTATGCACGATAAGATAAGCCTCCTCAAGCCCCACGCCCTTATAGCACAGCGAAAAGAATCTTCTGTCACTCATTTCTTTCGCAAGGTCAAACTGAGGATACATCTGCTTTACCTCCTCGCTTTCCTTTTGCCACCGCTCCAGCCTGTACTCCATATCGTTTCTTCTGCACCGCTCGAAGTTCCTCTCGGATACCGCATTTTCTATTCCGTCATAGTCGCATTTATCCGCTCCGCAAAACTGTGCCACAAGGCCCAATATCCGTTCTGCCCTTGCCGCCCTCTCACGCTTTGACTTAAGCACCGCCTGCCTGAAAAGCTCCGCCTTATCCTCGTTTTGTTCTTTTTCGGCATCATCAGGTTTATTGTTTTCGCTCAGGCTTTCTTCACTCTTTTGTACCTTTACTTCTTCGCTTGTTTCAGCGTTTTCTATACCGTTATCTGTCGCCTGCACATTCTCTGTCGCTTCCATATTTACCTCTCACTTCTGTAGCAGGATACATATTCCGGATAGTTTTCCTCCAGCATATCAAACCCCTTGCATATCCCGTCAACCGCCGTGTTCAGCCCGTCATCGTCCGTCACATAGCTTATGACCGCCTGACCGCTTCTCAGCGTAACGTCAATAATATCGGTATCCCCCGTGTCCTCACTGTCAAAAACATTCTGCGCTATCGTCTGCGCAAGCGTTGTCATTGCCGCACATACAAGCGTAGCCTCTGCCGACCCGCTGTTTTCGTTCGCACAGTGTCCCGTGATATAAATATCCCTGCCAAGACCCGACTTGTCTATTCTTACTCTTGTCATATCTTCACCTCGTTCATTCCTGCGTTATCCCTTATTACACGCTCAATTTCTTCTTTTCCCTCAAAGTCCATCATCGCAAGACAGCCCAGTGCCTGCACTGCCGTTTCCGGATTGAAAAATCCAAGCTGAAAAAGCTGCTTTGCAAGTTCATTCTGCGAAGCTTTGGAAAACGGCGATTTCTTCGATGCCGTACATACTATATCAAAGACAGGCTTCTTTGTCCCAAGCTGCACCCCGAAAAGTTCCCTGCTCTGCTCTTTTATGGCAGAGTTGTCAAAAGCGTCATATCCCCCGGTTATCCTGAAGCTCCTCGGCGTATCATAAAACTGCCTAATCAGTTCTATTATAAGATAGCACACCTGCTGGAACGCAAAATACGTTCCCTTTATCATATCCCTCGACAGCTTGCTTCCTGCCTCCTGTAAAGCCGCAATGGCGCTTGCCGCCGTAACGCCGTTTGAAACCGACCCCTGAGAAAAATCCCTGTTTCCGCTCGTTTCCTTCAGTTCGTCTATTTTTAAACTCAGTGCATTCATCACCGAGCTGTCCAGCGGCTCTGCCTTAATTTCCCTTATATCCTCTTCGCCGAGATTTCCCGCAACGTGAACAAACCTGTTTTTTAAGTCGGCAAATTCCGCTTCGTTCACCGCACTGTTCTGTCGGATAAAATATCTCTTTCTGCTCATCATCACCGTATGCTCAAGAACCACCTGCGACAGCTTATCTATATACATCTGTGCGTCACGCATAACATCTATGTAGCCGAATCCGCACGGAGTTCCCTCCTGCACAAACAGTGTATCCATAACAAAGGGATAACGGCTGTGTTTATAGAATCCATCGGCACAGCTTTCATCGTCCTCGCTCGAATATATCACCCTGTCGCCGCAGAATTTACAGTAGCAGAGCTGTTTTCTGCCGTTTATCGTTTTCTTGTAGTACCAGTCGACGACTTCGACCTTCGCACTGTCGTCCGTCTTATCCTCCGTTTTGTACTTTTCCACGTTTCCGGTACCGCCCGCAACGCTTTCGGTATCTTCCCCCAAAAGTTCAGGGTACATCAGATTCAGCCGCTCACGGTCAACAAGCGTCACATAGAAAAGGTTTGCGCTCTCCTCAATATCCTTTATGCCCGGCTCCCAGAACAGATTCAGAATATCTGCGTTTCTTATCGCTATATCCCCCATACCGCCGTCAGCGTCAGGGTCCCATACAACAGCCGTACACATACTGCCGTTCTTGAGCTTGTACCACCAGCCGTCGCTGTACAGCTTTTCGTAACCACAGCGTTCAAGTATCGCAGGAAGTATCAGCGATAACTGCTTTGCGACTTCCTCGTCGCTTTTTTCTCTCGGAAGCACCGCAGGCTCAGGTATATTATCCATAGCGTCTGCGTGCTTATTTGCCAACGAGTTGAACAGCCACGCCGATGCCGGCATAGGCCTTGTATCGTCCTTGTCATAACCTATTTCGCCCCAGTGCCTTAATTTCCACCACTGCTCGTTTGACACGATTCTCTTGTCGAGTACCGCCTTCCCCTCCTTATACTTTGCAAGCGTCTGCCTTGCCTTACGCACCTGCTCCTTACCGATTTTCTTCATATTTCTCCTTTCATAATCACATCATATAGAACGATTCCGCCCTTTCGGGCTTTCTCTGTTCGAGAGGATCGTCACCTGCAGGAACCTCACCACGCTTTACCGGTGCGGCGATAGGATGCTCCATAAGGACATACCTGCATTCGTCATATATGTGATCCTCCATCGTTGTGTCAATATCCTCCACGTTCTTTTCGTCATACATAAGCGCAGGAATAGTCCTGATAAACTCTCTGCATGTGTTGAAGCAATAGAACATCGCCTCCCCGTCACTGTTGAACGCCAGCCTGTTGTGGTACTGCATCTTACCCGATATTCTTGCGTTATCCCCCGGCGACCAGATTATAAAGTTAGGCGACCGTGCCATAAGGTCTGCGACGCTTTCCCCACGGCTTTTATCGAATATTGAAGGGTCTGCGACCCCGTACACATTTCTCCCTCTTATATTCGGATCGTCACGCTCTATTTTTCTGATATTCTCGGCAATTACCGACGGCTCAAGCCTTATGCCCTCATTCGCCTTATCCGTACAGCCGTAGTATTCCCTTATCCTGTAGATGCACCCTTTAGTATCCACCGCATACCACCCTACCGAAAACGGCCTTGTATACCCGAAATCAAATCCCCTCACTATCTCCCAGTGGCGAGGTATCTCAAACGGCGCTATGACGTGCGTCCATCTTCTGTCGCAATAATGCTCCGGGTCATCTCTCCATTCGGTGAAAACCTGCCCCGTAAAGCTGTTCCAATCCCCGTACAGAAGCGCCTTTCTCTCGGCGGTCGGAAGCATAGACAGGCTCGCAAGATATTCAGGGTCGTTTCGCAACAGCTCCTTATTGTCAAATACACTCGCCGGGATGAACACTCTCGATTTTCTAATGATTATCTCCGCCCCGTCGGGCTTTTTCACCTTATGTTCTTCTATTATCGGTTTCATCGGCTCGCCTGCCGTTATAAACCTTTGCTTTACCCACGAATGACCCGGTCCGCCCGGATTCGCCGTGGCTCTGATGTACACCCTCGTGCCTTTTCCGCCCGGCCTGTTTCTCGAAAACATATAACTGTATTCGTCAAAGGAAAACTGCGTCAGTTCATCGAACCCCACAAAGTCATAATGCTTGCCCTGATAGTTAAGCCTGTCTTTCTTATGTTGCATCGCCCCGAAATAGATTTTAGCCCCGGACGGAAAGCTCCAGCAGTGCTTGGTCTTGTTGTACCTCGCCGCAGGATATGCACCTTTATAAAGCGTCTGCGACCTGTCCTCAAGCTCCGTCAGTTGCGGATACGTTTTCCTGAAAATTATCCCCCTGTAGCAAGCCTTATCCGCCTGCCTGAGCGCCTCCGCCAGAAGTGCGTCAGACTTACCTCCGCCGGCGGCACCCCCGTACAAAGCCTCATACTCTCCCCTTTGCATAAACTCCGCCTGTCTTTCCTGCGGCGACCATACCACCCTCCTTCCGCCTTTTACATCGTTATCCTTCATCTCAGCAACACCTCCCGTTTTTCTGTAAATCTATCGCCATCCCCACCTGCCCACCATTCCCACACATCTGCCATCCCCACAACCCTCTCAAAACCACATCCTCCCTCGCTCAGCACCATGTCCTTGCCTCCCTTGTCAAAGGTGAGGTGCTGTCGCCCGAAAAAATTCGGGCGACTA
>ERZ791607.182-NODE-182-length-66184-cov-5.791514_pt1 | contig 66184 bp, 44 predicted proteins | sample MGYA00509964_ERZ791607 | MGnify/ENA primary metagenome ERZ791607 (study PRJEB30046, sample SAMN00791907) | human gut metagenome | study: EMG produced TPA metagenomics assembly of the A metagenome-wide association study of gut microbiota in type 2...
AATGTTGAGGAATATTTTTCAGATATTTCTCCAGTTCGATTTCTCCCATAAATCTGTCAAAAGTCAGCACCGGATCACAAATGTCCAGATAATCTTGAATTAGCATTGGCAAAACTGCCTGTTTTGAGTTAGAATAGATTATGTTATTAATTTTTTTCACAAGTTAATTATAACAGAAAGAAAGACCTTGAGTTCATTATAAACTCTTGGTCTTTCTTTTTTTCGGGACTAATCTTTTTTCACAGCCCCTTTTTATTTTATATAAAATTTTCTAGTTCCTTTTTTACTCTAAATTTATCTACACATTTATTCTCGATATAACTTTCTAAAAATATACGTCAATCTTCACACCTCTTACATTAATTGTCCATTATATTTATCGTGTACAAACCCCTTAATACCCAGATACTTTCTAGCAGCTTCCTCGCTCTCAAATAACCTACTTAAATAAACTCTAATTGTTTCATAAAAATACCTCCAATAGCAAACATTTGTTCTATTATATTAATTTTAATGTGCGTAGTCAAGTTAAGAAACGTAAAAAAATAGGGATACTAGATTATTTTTCTAGTATCCCTATTTTAATCCCGTTAAAATATTTTATATCTTGGTTTCTCTTCGCCAAAGAATTTCCATCTTAAAAAATCATCTAAACATATTCCAACAATAGATAAAAAATACCATATTATTGAAAATGGCAAACATATTTGTCCTAAAATATTAAACGGAAGATTACTATAATCCCATATACCCAATCCCAACCATATATTTAATATTACACCTGTTATAAACTCATATAAAGTAATCATTATACTGCCAATTAACGCTTGTATTGCCAATGGCGTATCCCAGCTTAATATCTCATTAATAAGACCTATTGAAACAAAAGATATACCGCCCAATATGCCCATACTCCAATGTGTATATCCTCTATATAATATCTCTATTGACATATAGAGTAATCCACCAATACAAAATAGAAATAAATATTTACTGACTAATCTTAGCTGTTTCTGCATTTAATACCTCTATAATCTTCTGAGAATGTTCCATGATATTATTAAAATTCTGCAAATATTCGCCAGTAAGTTCTTGTCCGTACACTATGTTTTTAATAGCATCTATATCGTCAAGAGTATCAATATATGCCTTTAACTGATTAAGATATGTAGTATTCTGTGTAACATTAATTTCCTGTGCAATATAAATAGTATATATATCAGTAGGTGAGTAAAGTTCGCATGATTCCCCGTCAGCGTGATAAGGCACATCCATTCCAGTGGTTTTAGCCATCTGAACTAAATTAGAAATGTTATTCTGATCTGAATAATTGTATGAATAGTGCTTTCCATTATAACTTATACCGTTGATAATAATATTTTGACAAGTATTAGTAAGTTCTTGTATTTTAAACCTATAAATACTTTTAAGCGTATTATTTTTAATAACTGCCAATTGTTCAACTTTTTCAGAATCTGATGTAGTTGTTATTTTCCCTTTAATCACTTTATAATTATAGCATCCATTTTCGTCAGTAATAATCATATCAGATGCATAATTTCTTGCTGAATAATCATATCCCGAATTAACTAATATACCATTTTCATATTTATCATCTAAAACTGTAATAACGCTTGTTATATAATTATTATCATTATAAATAGCATATGTATAATATATAGTATTATTATTAATGAATTCAATATAATTATCTGTCTTATTATACAAATATTTGTATTCAAAGCAATTGTATACTCGTGTTTCAGCATCTAAATATATTTCAAAACCAGATAAATTATTAATAAAATCTATATCTGAATCCTTAGATAGATATAACCTTAATATATCAGGATAAGAAGTGAACTCATATGATTGTATATTTGTAACAGAATTATCATTAATATTCTTTATAAACATAATTTTCCTCCTCGTATTATATAATAGTAGATTATAATCTATTTTACCTCTTCTATAACATATATCTAAAATACACTTCTGTATTCCGAAAAATATTATAAATAAACATATATTATTTATAAGTATATATGTGACTTCCACAAATGAAAGTACCCTTGCTTATAGTTCCTTGATATGAAAATAAACACCAATTTATCTCACCTGGATAGCATAAAAGACATAATCCATTTTGTTGTGCTACAACTGGGATAAGAATTCTATTCAAAGGTTTTTTGGGTATCTCATTAGTCCACTTGAATGAAGTATCATATGCTGAAATATTATTTGATAGATTGCCATTAAAATATATCTCACACATACCTAAATTATTATATCTATAATATAACGTAATTCCATTAACAGTACCAATGCTTACATATTTAGTCCATAATTCATTCGTTTTAACATAATTGTATAATCCATATAAAGCTAATTGTGAAGGAGCTACACCACTTGATGCATCGCCCAATGAAGAGGTATAAACATCGGTTAATTTAACATGTCCATAATTAGTCGCAGTTCCCTTTCCATAGGTAGTAGCAGTACTTGCATGAGAAGAAGGAGTGTAATTTGATGGTTTACCACTCACATTTGCCCATGCCACTGAACCTGCGCTATTAGCATAGTTCACGCTGAAATTAGATGGATTGTAAACATACATATTTGCACCATCATCTCCTCCCCATAACCATTTTGGTTGTCCGTTTTTCCCAGACCAATTCCAATTTTTATTACACGATGCTGATGTTGGAATATAGTTATGAGTATGACTCGCAGGTGTAAAACTACTAGGTTTTCCAGTAATTTCACTCCATGAATATGATGGTTTAGATGCTTGTTTTGCCCACGAATAAACATCACTAGCAGGTCTAGCATTAGATAATCTGCTATCATTACCAGCACATGCAGTATTAGCAGTAGTTCCGAGAGGTCTCCAAGTATTTGTATCGGTGTTAGTTGATGAAATAATAACTGTATTACCGGATTTACTTACTGTTGTTGCACCACTACCTTGAATAAGAATATTACCATTACTATAATTACTTGATGTTGTACCGATATTAGTAACAGTATTTGTATCTGTGTTTGTATCAGTTAAAGCAATAGTAGTATTACCACCTTGGTTCATAGTAAATGTACCTTTGATAGCTCCATTTTGAGTAATCGTTACAGTACCATTACCTACTGATGGAATTTGACTTGTTAAAGCTATTGTACCTGCTACATTAGGAAGATTAATAGCAGTACTAACATTGTTACCAGCATTATAATTTGTATCAGTTGTATAATTAAACACTAAATGATCACTGTTTGCAAGATTTCCTATTGTCCAAGAACCATTAGGTGTTTTCTGTCCAACTATAGGATTGTAATTTCCACTAGCACTATTTGTACCAAACACAGCAACGTTATTTCTATCTGATATCCAAGTACCACCGCCACTTCTAGTAATACGACCTGATAACGTATCGCCAGATTTATTTACTTTTCCACTAATATCCTGATGAGAGGTCAAATATTGACTATGTGTATGACTTGCCGTTGCAAAGTCACCTTTATTTGCTGTAGCTGCCGAGCCAAGAGTCGGCTTATTCTTAATTGATGCATCGCCACTTGTAGCATTCCAATCAGGTTGAGGTCTCCAAGTATTTGTATCTGTAAACTTTGCTCCAGCAGGGACATCACTGTTTACTGTGTGACCATTAACAGTAGAAGAGTTACCACCATTCGCCGCCATACTCGTAGGCTTATTAGATAAATCATTGTAACTACCTGTGAAAGCTACAGTTTTTAAATCAGTAAAATATTTTGCAATTTTACCAAGCGAAATAGATAATTTTTCACCTGTAGATAAATTAGAACGAGTAGAAGCAGTAGTAATTGTATTTGTTACATTACTTGCATCTCCTGTTTTGTCTAACTTATTTGTCACAGTATTCCATGTTGTAACTAATGCAGAGGTAATTCCGTCAAGTACAGATTTGTTCGAATGTGTATGTTTTTTAGAATTGGCATCATCGTAATTTGTTTTGTCTTCTTTAGACATCAATCCATCGAGAGTTTGGGTAGCTTTTGGAATAGCATTAGCAGAAATTGCAACCCACGTTGAACCACTATAACGGTAAGTATAATCGGTGTCTTTTACGTTTACAGTCCAACCATCTTCAGGTTTAGGATAAGTTTTTGCAATATCGGCAAAAGTATTAACAGATTCTTTCCAGTTGATATTATTTTCCAAAGTAGAAAATTTATTATCTATCTCATTTTTTGTATACTTATCATTCCAATTATTTTTATTTGAATTTATAGTATTTTCAACTGATACAGCTTTGTCATAAGCTATCTTAACCGCATTGGCAGTAGGCGCATGAGTTGTAGAAGTAGAAGAAACACTATTCTCAAGTTCATTTGTAAGTACAAAATAATTGTTGTCTAATTTATTTTGTAAATCATTTGCCTTGTCGTTTGCATTTTTGGCAGCGTTATTAGCATTTGTTATAGCAGTTGCTGTATCTGTCTGTCTTTTAGATTCTTGAGATTGCCTTGTTGTTTCGTTAGAAATCCTTGTGTTTTCGTTTTTTATACGTGCTGCTTCTGCGTCATTGCGAGACTTTTCATTACTAACTCTAGTTTGTTCATTAGATATACGTTGGTCTTCATTATTTTTTCTTAATTTCTCATTTTGTTCACGCTGAGTTTCATTAGACTGTCGCTTTGTTTCAGAATTTTCCCTTGTGCTTTCAGCGGAAATACGTTTATTCTCATTTAATTGACGTTGAGTTTCATTGGACTTTCGTGTATCTTCGTTTGATTTTCTAACATTTTCATTAGAAACTCGTGTGTTTTCAGAGTCAATTCTTTTTTGTTCATTAGAAACTCTTGTAGCCTCTTGTTGGTTTCTAATACTTTCAGCATTTAAACGTTGCTTTTCAGAGTTAATTCTAACATTTTCAGCACTTACACGTTGTTCCTCATTGGATTTTCTGACATTTTCATTATTCTGCCTAACATTTTCATTTGCAGTTAAAGTTTTATCCAATTCAACAACCTTTTTGTTGTTAAAATCTATTTGGGCAAGGGCATTAGTTAGAGCATTAAATTCATAAGAAGATTCTATTTGAGAGTGATTTAAAGCTGTAGGTGTGATATTTATATAGAAATCCATAATTGAGATAATAGGTGCATTAACCTTATATATGTCGTCTATATCTGTGGGTTTTTCATTAGATGTAAAAACCCTTCTTATTAAAAACACATCAGCAATTGCTCTACCAGGTGCAGCTAACATTTGCTCAGTAAGAACAATTTTTATTTTTCCTTTATCTGTTATTTCAACCTCATTAAAAACACCATTATCATCTGGCTTTTTAAGTCTTAAAAAAGCACTCATAATTGTTTTGTCTAAAGTATAAATAACACCGTTTTCAACACAAGTAATTTCAATATAACGTGTTTCATCATCATATTGTTTAGCATTTACAGCGACCACATTTTTTGCATATAAATCAAGCGTTATTTTAGAAGTGGTTGTTTGATTTGAAGCCATATTTTTAATTAACTCCTTTCGTAATTATTTTTAAAGGATGGGCAATAAATTACTCATCCTTTAAAGTTTCTATTTGTTTATTGAGATTTTTAATTTCCTTAATACAGTATTGTAATGTTCTAAAAGCAATAGGAATAAATTCGGTATATCTAAGAGAATATACATATTCATCTGGTATTTCTTCACACACTTCTATACCATTTTCATCTTGAACAGTTTTAACTTTAGGTGATTTTATTAAAGCTGCAAATTCTTTAGAATCTATTCCTAACTCGGAAATCATATCTTCGATGTCTTGAGCTATAAAACCATAGTGAGTCCTACCAGAAGTGTTATCATTCATTATATAAGACGAAGGTTTTAACTTTTCAGTTATCTGGACACATATATCTTCATCTAAAATTTGTATATTGTGCTTTTGATTTCTATCAGATGTGTTTATTTCTCCTGTTTGTGCCCAAATTTGTCCCCATTTCCAAGAAGAAGTTCCAAGATCCATTGCATCCATCTTAGGAGAAAAGTGCCATCCATATATAACATCATGGTTAGCATCATAAGATACACCATAAGAAATACCATAATTATCTTCACCAGAAGCAAAGAATCTTAAATCCTGTTCAAAAGGATTTTCGATTCTCGCACCATTTGAAAAATTAATTGTTTCGTGAATAGGACTTATAAACTCTATAGAACCATCCATATAATTATTGATACGAAGTGCTGATGTGTAAGCACCAGTTGAAGAATTAACATAACATAAATTTAATACATCACCTATATCGCAATATAAATCTACAGATCTTCTTTTTTCATTATTATAAGTATATATACTTGTAGTTAATCCTCCGACAAAATTTTCCTCAGAATCAGACCAAGAATATAACCTAATATAATTTTGATCTATTAACATACCTTTGTTATTGTTATTATTAGCTTGATAAGTAACTAATGCACCATTCGAAATATGCCAATTACCAATAGAACCTTCAGTAGCATTAATAGTTCCAACAATATATGCATTCTTTGCATACATAAAACCATCTGCACGAACATACCATTGTTCATTCCAATTTTCTGCTGTAGAAGTTCCTGTATTTGTAAGAGTAGCAAATACCCAATCAGTTCCTTTAGACGGAGTTGTCATTCCTACCCAATATTTATTATCCGATGTTGTAGAATTAATGGAGTTATTAGCTATATTCCATTGTGCAATACTTGCATCTAAAGCTGATAAATCATCTATGCTTATTTTACTTGCAGTAATACTACCAGTAAAAATTTTATCGCCATTAATCAAGGTTGTGCCGGGCTTATAAATATTATTCTTAATACCATTAGCAGTTTTATTTGCTGATGTTGCATTGCTGTTAGCATTATTTAATGCATCAGCTAATACAGGATCTGTTGTTGTTTCTGAATTGTCTTCCCAATAAATATGACTTCTCGTCCATATATAAGTTCCTTCCTTCCATTCAGGAGAAGTTGTTGTCCACGAACCGCCTGTCAAAGATGTAGATGAAGTAGATAAGTAATATTCTTCTATTAATTTGGTAATTCCAAGACCGTCCTCACCATCTGCGCCTTTAATTAAACTCCAAGTATATTTACTTGGGTCTTTACTATCAGCAAGCGTTGTATCTGTATACTGTCCTATATATTTTTTATTAGTTCCATTTACTGTATCAAATCCATTTTTTCCGTCAGCACTATCTGCATATGCAATATGAATATATGTAGTTTTTCCGTCAGCACCAGGAGTTCCAGGAATACCATTTTCGCCAACATAACGAGTCCAAACATAACTTGAGGCATTAGTTGGTGCAGTAGAAGAAGTAGTAGTGGCTGTTCCAATGTAAATAGTTGATGCAGATGGTGTTGAAGTCATATTTGAACCTTTTGAATCGGTTGCATATCTTATCCATACATAGTTAGAAACACCATCAAAATAATCCACACCTTTAACAGGAGTATATGCACTTATACAAACAGCATCACTATAAGAAACTTGTCCAGATTTTGTTGTTGTTTTTGTTCTTGACCATATATAAACTCCCTTTTTCCATTCAGGAGCGTCTGTTACCCATGAACCACCAATTAAAGAGGTTGATGAAGTAGAAACATAATATTCAACATCAACATTATTTATTGCCTTATTAAAAATATTTTGCGTAGAATCATCAAATGAGCTAAATGTAACTAACCCAGTTAAATCAATATTTTTAGCAATTACTTTATAAGCAGATGGAGTTAAAGACATACTAGCTGCGTCCGTTCCATCACTAATAAGCCAACTAATTTTATCAGCAGTCTCACTGATTGTTGCTTCTGCCTTTTTTGCTCTACCTTCTTCATCCTCAATCTTTTTTGTAAGAGTTCTACTAAATTCTTCACTACTCTTTGTTATTTCTAACTCTGTTTTAGTGGCTCTATCATTTTCATCAGTAACCATCTTAGTGAATTTCTCTTCAAAAGCTTGTGCATTGTATGATACTTCTACTTTATAATCGGCAAGATTTTGAGCATTTTTTTTAGCTGCTTCTTCATTTTTATCAAGTCTATCTTCCAAATCGCCTATATCATCAATCCCTGGAGTAGAAGAACTTGTCCAGTCAATATTAACATTTTTTATTGATAGCTTATTATTTTTGGAATTATAAACAAATTTCCCTCCACCGATAGAACAATCACCTGTTGCTAAATTAAAATGTGTTCCAGCTGTACAAGTACCGTTCGAATCAGTTGTATAATTAGCTGAATACACATCACCACCAATAATCATTGCACTAATTACAAATTCTGCATTTAATCCATATTTCTCATACTCAACACCGTTAAGAGTGTATTTTTGCTTGCCCAACGCAGTAACAGCAGTTCTCCATCTATCAGTAGTGTAAACAAATTCATTAATATTAACCCTAGCCTGTTCATCCTTATAATCATCAAGCACATCATCATAACTTCTAATAAGAATACCATGCTCATCAAATATTGCAGTCGAATTAGTATTATGAACCTTATATAAAGCAGAGTCTAACCCTTCTTTTTGTAACTTTTCAAATGTAAGATTAGCTTTCTCACCTTGAGATGCTTGTTTGATAGTAGAAGAGTAGCTTGTTGCCATAGACTGAGATTTTTTAAGAGTATCTTCAATAATATTGATAATAGAATTTCCATACTTATAAGCATCGGAAAAGGTAACAGATAATTTGCTTAAATCTCCATATGAAATGGAAATATCAGCCAATCTCATTACATATATCTTTTCATCAATTTTAGTTCTAATAAAGTTACCAAGAGTAAAATCGTCAAGAATAGGTTCGAAAATTCTATTTCCGTCTTTATCAGTTAATAAGAGCAAATTCTGCAAAGTTCCAGAAATAGTGAATTGTTTTTCGCCTGATTTAATAAGTTCTTTCCTTGCAACAGTTAATAATTCATTTGCCTTATTAATCAGCTCTATATTGGTAAGACCATCAGATATATAGTTTTCATTACTATAATCATCTTCACGTCTATAATATGTAAACAACTTCCAATATTGTTCACCTATGTATGCTTCAAAATCAAGTTCATTATGAGTTTTTGCTATTAAATCTTCAATATATTTCTGAAGACCTGTAAGGGTATCTAATTGAGAGTTTCTATAAGATAATTCACTTTCTAAAGCAATAAATCGTTCGTAATATGGAAGATAAACAGAATCATGTAATTCCGAAGAATTAGCAGCAACACCTTGTTCAGTTAATACATTAATAGCAGTCTGATAAGCTGATTGATAAGAGGTTAATCTTTGTGCGGAATACTTGTGTAATGCTGTTTTAAATGTATCTAAAGATTCGATTTTATATATTTCTTGTAATCCCTGATCATTTACCTTTCCCATAGCCTTATCGACCTGCTGATTAACATAGGCAATATAGTCATCATTAATTTCAATATTTATAGCAGTTTTCATTTCTGCTGTATCATCGCTATCTGAATAACTTGTTAATTTGAACCTACCTGTCCAAGTTTGTGATCTAAGGGTTGAACCATCAAGAATTTCAACCTTATAAATAGATGTATCAATTAATGCCTTTGCCATTGCTAAAACAGCATTGTTAGCTGTGTAAACAGATATTTTACTTACATCTGTAACTGCTACAGGAGATAGATTATAAGTGGTAAGCAAAGCCAACTGAGATGCTGCTGTTTTATCTTGCTGTTTCCAAGTTGGCATCATAGAACTATCAAGATATGAAGATAAATCAATAATATCATAATATACAGAAGTTATATTGTTCCATCCTTTATACTGTGCCTGAATAGAAGTGTAAGTAGTTTCAGGATAATATTTCTTAATATATGTTATTATATTATTATATTGACTTACAAGAGAAGATTCTAAAAAGAAAGTCTTATTATTTTCGTATTCATTAACAAGCTCGTCATATGATTTTATTTTTGCTTGTAACTCATCTGGCATATCCGACATCGTATCTTTATTGAAATAATATATATAATTGCTTCCATTAGGATTAATATTTTTTAATGTGGCATTGATTAAATCATCTCCACCAATAACTCTAAAGCAATTCTTAATATTATCTGTTTCAGAAGTCAACTGAATGTCTGAACCAAGATTATTTTTATCAATAAATATTGATGTATCTTTCCCATATGGTTCATGTAAAATTGTTCCCCCACACTCAGGACAAACCGTAAACGAATCTTCACTCCTATAATCACAGCTCAAACAACAGGTTTCCATATCATATACATAGATACTTCTTGTATTTGAATCAAATAAAAATATACAGCCAATTTCCTGCGATAGAGTGGTTGTTAAAAAATCATAAACGCTTGTGCCATCTATACTAAATGAACGCTGAATATTTAAAAGAGTTTCATCAACGTGGGCAATAGTATAGCCAGGGACTTTTTCAAGAATTCTATTTAGCAATGAACAATTTTTCTTACTAGGATTATAGAATATAGTTGGTTCGGTATATTCTTCACGAGCGATATCATCTTCTGTATTAATTTCAACATCGTGTAAAATCACCTGCCCAAGTTCAGCTTCACACAATGATTTAGCAGTTATAACTTTCTTTGTATTTATTTCTGACTCATCAATACTTGCTGCGATTTCAAACCACTCGTTATATTCCTTAATGTATACAGTTTTAAAATCAATAATTTTATCCCATAGTCTTTCTATTTCTCCATTTTGTTCCTTATACACATTAAAAGATAATTCATCCACAGCGTTGAATTGCGGATGATATGTTATAGAATCGGCAGGAATATTAACTATTTCACCGAATTTTTCAAGATTTCTGTTACCTAGAATAATATGTAATGGTCTAATTGTTTGACCAGTTTTCTGCATTCTAAGTAAACTCTTTATATTGATTTTTTGCATTAAATTCCCACCTTTCTAACAGGAGAATAAGTCATAGATACATTTATATTAAGTGTAGAAGAGTAGTAGTTATCCCTGTTTTTATATGTATTTATTAATTTTATAAAATTATAATTAAAATCATTTGCAATTTTATGATTTAGATTGTTAGAAGTTATTATTCTATGTTTGTTATCTATAGTAATGATTTCGCCTTTGGTACAGTTATTTATTTGACATAATTCATTATCTGCCGAGTTAGTAAGTGTAAGAGTTCCAGCTTCATTACAAGTTATAACTGTGTAAGGATATATTTCTCCAACCTCATCTGAATCATCATATATATAAAAAGATTTTACGTTAGAAAAGGTATGAGTTCTTTCTTTAGCAAAACCATAGGGTGCATTAGAAGTAAACGTACATTCAATTCCATATATATCATCATTAATTTCCACAGCTTGAATATTAAATGTGCCGTAAAATCTTATATTTTCATAACCTTCTTTGTTTATTTTAAACTGATCAAAAGTTTTTCTGTTTAACCATCTGTTTATTGCTCCGTATTCTTCCGGCATTATTGGAAGAGGATTACAATGATTATCTAATCTGCATAATTGAATAGTGAAAGAGTAATTCTCATCATATGTACTTCCATATAATTCAGAAACATCTTGTCCGACTGATTTAACACTATTAAATGTTAGAGTAGAGCCAGAGGAAATGGTTTCACTACCACCAGAAGAAGAATCAAATTTAACTACATATAAGCCATAATCACTAGCCAGCTCATCACCATATTGGAAATCAGTAAACATATTTTCACCATCCTTTTTAAAATTTTATTTTTTTAATAAATTATCGAGCATTTTCTGGTATTGCCTTTCAAACTCTTGCATTTTTTTTGTATATTCTTTTTTAGCCTTATCTGCTTCGGCTTTTTGCTCATCTAAAATCTTAATTCGGTCATTATATTTCATACATAACATTTCGTATACATTTTTAGCTGTTTTTGCTTTTTTAATTAAAATAGAGAGATTATCATAAGACCCAGAGGCATTTTCTTTAACGATTGAAAGACCGATTTCATTATCAATAATTTGCTGTTTCAAGTCTTCATTTTTCTTTTCCAGTAGAGCGCAATGTTTCTTATAATATTCCAATTCCTTATCACGCTTACTTTTACTCTTAACCAACTTATTTGACATCCTATTTTCTCCAATCTATCCTTAATTTTAATATTCTTAATAATTTCTAACATAATAAAAGACACACTAGCGTGAACTAATGTGTCTTTATGTGTTTTGTATTTAGTTGTAATTGAATTATATATTTATCTATAGTTTTTTCACTTAGAACATTATAAGGTTTTAAAACTTTAGTTAAGTCCATTTCATTAGCATTTTTATTGTCCAAGTAGCAATAATACAGCTTATATGATCACATCCTTTAATCTAATAACTTCAAAATCAGCATTATTATTAATAGTATTATCGTATTTTATTCCTTTTTGTAGCACATCCTTAAATAAATTTTTAAATTGTAATATGTTTAATGCATTTATTTTATCTTTTAATTCAAATGCATCTAAATAATGTTGTTCTTCTCCACAATTTATAACTCTTACATCTGTTTCATTTAAAGGAAATATTTCTACTGGCTTATTAAAATTTTCATTGGCATCTTTGGTAATATAAGTTGTTGCCATTAATCTTTCCCCATTATATCCGCATACAATGCTATGTATAGAATTTTCTTGAAGATAATCATTATTATTATAATAAGATTCATTTATTTTACTTGTGAATTCTTTATATGTCAGTTGATCAAAATTGACGTCTTTTAATTTAAACTTATTATCAGTAAATTCAATAATATCTTTAAATAAAATACAATTACCATTAACTTTTCCACTCATTCCTATTATTATATTTTTATTTATTTTAAAAACCTTTTTAACATCATTTGATACAACTATATCACCATTTGTACCACGAGTATCACCACCAACAAGAATAAAATTTCTAGTTATATATGCCTGTATTAAACTCATAATGTATTCGCCTCCAACTACTAATATATAATAAATTATATACCAATAATTGACAAATATCTACAAGAACATATATTCGTAAATCCAATTTGTTAATCAATATATAGGCATACCAACATAAGTCAGTACGCCCATAAACATTATCTAAATGTCAGTTTACTAAGTGAATTCCTACCTAAAGTCTGTCCAAAAGTCATTTCCTGAATCATTTTTTCAGCTTTAGGATCTTTCTGCATTTGTTTCATAATATCCTCATAGTTATGAACATTTGGGAACGATAATGTTACGTCACCATATGATACATCAACCTTATTGGCTAAATTGTTCGATATATTAGAAATATCAGGTAAATTAGCACCAAGATTATCCATAAACATATTAGGCATCCCCTTAGATAGATTCCAAAGTTTTTCAACTTGGTCTGCATTAAATACCATATCACCAGCATCTAACTTACGAAGAGTGCCATATTTCTTAGAGAAGATAACTTCTGAACCAAGACCATCTTCATCTGTGCGGTGTATACCTGCTGTTGCTGATTTAGTACCATTTTTATAACCATGAGATTTGAGCTGGTCTAACATCCAAATATTCTGATCTGAACTACCATAATATTCTCCGTCACCACCCATAGCAGAGTAGTAATCAGCTCTTGCACCAAATGAACTGTCTATGTCATTCGCCTTAAGGCGGTCTACAATACTTGTCCTTAATACCCTCGGTTTCCCGATATTTAATAGGGGAGTGGACTATACAATAATTCTTATATTCTTTTAATTAAGAGGCGTATTCCCATATAAAGCCTCCTGCTGTTTTCAATTTATTCCTACAACAGCTAGATATTGTACTATCACTTATTCCTGTTTCTCTATAAGCATCCGCAAGTGATTCAAATGTATTCAAATATTTTCCTTCCTTATCATACTGAATCACTTTTCTTCTTTTTTTATTCTCATTAATATAAATCAATTCTTCTTTTGTAAAGTTAACTTCTTCGTATCTCCAAATAAAGCTTTTGGCTGTTTTAATCTCGCCTAAACATGCTTTTGAAATATTTGTGGTTGCCATATTATACTTATTCGCTGCTTCGGTTATAGAATTGTATCTATTTAATAAATTGCCATTTAAGTCATATTGGTAACAGGTATTGAACCTTTATGAACAAATGTAATTTCTTCTTGTGGTAAATTAGCACCTTCAATATAACCATCTTCAGCATATCTCCATATATATCCGTTACTCTGAAAAAGTATTTTTCTACAGGCAGAAGCAATGGAAGTCTGACTACATTTTAATTCATTTGCAGCATCTTGTGTGCTAATATATGATTTTAAAAAGATACCAGATAAAGAATATTGATGACATCTTTTTCCTAACTGTTCATGTTTATATTTTTCTAATTCTTTTGAGGATAATTTGATAGGGTAGATAGGATTATCTTTGTTTAAAGGTATCCAGATGTATCCAAAAGAAGTTTTATTTTTAATTTGAATTTTTGTATTAGAACTAAACTGCTTTGAGGCTTCGGTAATATTATTGTACTTATTAATAAAATTTCCATCTAAATCATATTGAGCAACAGGAATAAAACAATCGTTATTATTAATCCAAAATAATATGTCTTCTGGTAATTGTTCTCCTAAATTTTCATAAGTAAAATAAAAATCGTGTGCAGTTTTAACTTTTCCATTACAAACGGCTGAAATATCAGCATTTGGAATATTTAAACCACGTTCTGCACTAATTGTACAATCCCATTCTTTTATAAATTTTCCTGTTTTTCTATCATATTGTCTTACCGTTGGTCTATATGAAAGATCACCGCCACGTTGAATATTATAACCCTTAGAATGATTAGTAGAATCATATTTTTTAATATAATAAATTTCTTTTTCTTTTGCTTCATCTCTGGTTAAATTATCTTCAAGAATGTCATGATTAAAACCATCCCAACCATATTTTTCAATGGCATTCCAAAAATACGGATTAAGTTTATATCCTTTTCCATTGTTCCATCGCTCTAAAGGATTTCTTCCTGTAATACCTATATAAACTTTTCCATTAACTTTATTTGTATGTATATATACACAATTATTTCTTTCTTCTATAGTAAAACCTCCTTTGTATATTTTTTATTATGGGAATTTTATTTTTGAATTTTAGAATATAAGAATTTGCTAATTATAGTCTCTGAGCGTCCTCCATATCTTTCGACTTAGGAGTTTCGTTGCGTCTGAGTGACTTGCACACTCGGTTATCCCTAACCTATTTACTTTTTATGGTTTCTATCTTATTTATTGAATACAAATAAAACTGTTGTGTTATTAACACATACCGCATTCACGTTTACCGTTTCCAGTTCCGTTGTAGCGAAATAGGGTTGTGGGGAGTTCCCCGCAATTTATAGCATTTTACGTGGACTATATTGTTAATCCACTTCAAGTAAGTCCTTCGGATAATCGTCTTCTAAATGATAGAACCAATCACCCCAAGAGACACCACCATCATCAGATGAACCACTGTCAGAGTTATCCCAATTATCAGACCAATCATCACCACTACCAGACGAACCACCGCCATCAGAATATCCACCATCAGTATTAGCGTTCTGTTCTGCCTGTTGTTTTGCAATCTCATCAGCAACTCTTTGAGCTTCTGCATTACTATTGGCAAGTAAGCCTTGTACAGCAGCATTAATGTCACCACAAACCTTATTAATAGCATTGTTGCCTTCGACAAACTTATTGCTAAAGTCAGCTAATACACTATTAATACCATTAGTTATGTTACTAGCATTTGTACTCCATATTGAAGCCATAGATTCACTAAGCTTATAACCATAGCTCTCAGCAGTGTCAGTGATAGTCTGTGATATATTAGTTGCATTCTCATTAGACTGGTCTATGATTTCCTGCATAGTAACATCGAACTCGTCTATACGCTGATCGAGCCAATTTTTCGCATCATCGGCAAGTTCATCGAGGATAGCCTGAGTATCGCTAAGTAACTTTTCATACTCAGTATCTTTCAAATCATCTTTAGCAGTATTAATTTGGTCTTTAAGCTGCTGGATATTCTTCTTACCTTCTTCAGAATTATCTCCTTGAACGGCAGAATATTGCTTCTCTAAAGCATTAAGAGCCTTTGTTTTCTCAGCTATAGATTTCTCATAATCATAAGCATCCTTTTGCTGACTCATAAGATCTTTATACTTTTGGATGACTTCATCAAGCTTATCAAGAAATGTATCATAACCTTCTTGAACCAAGTCCTTAAGAGCATCCTTTTCAGAGATACTTGAATTAATAGCATCCTGTTGAGCTTTAATAAGTTCCTGCTTTCTATCAAGCAATTCCTTATCATAAGGATCATTAGCCAACTCTTCATTAATCTTAAGTATCTCATCCTTATAAGCTTTAGCCTGATTAAGATATAATTGATACTTCTGTGCAATTAATGCCTGTGCAGCCTTACCATTGTCATTCATATTACCATTATCATCAGTAATATCTTCATCCTTTAGTAAGTCAACAAGGAACTGAGTTTCGTCTATAAGGTTGCTGACATCATTCCTTGTTCTGTCAAAAGCATCCCAGTTAATCTGTCGAATAGCATTGTCATACTCAACCAATGCCTTTTTAGCATCGTATATGCTTGAAGTACAATCATCTATAGCAGACTGCATAGAATACCAATCCTCAGATTCGGCTTCAATTTTACCAGATTCCATAGCAGAATTAAGAGCCTTTGTAAGTGCATCTCTTTCCTGTTCAAGTTTTGCAAGATTTTTCTGTTCTTGTTCAATCATAGAACTGTTAAGCAGAGTAGAAGCGAACCATCCTTGTTCTTCTAAGAGGTCATTATCCTTGCTATATAAATCCTTAATAGAATTCACTTTACCAAGAACTTCTTCAAACTGTGATTGAATATTATCAAACCTACTCTTAGCAAGCTGTCTTAACTCAATGTTTAATGACTGTACAGAATCAGCAGCATCTTGTGCCTTATCATATAAATCCTGGCAATCTGAAATTGTATCCTTGAGGTCATCATCATAGATGGTTTCTATATTAAATGAACCATTTGCAATCTGGTCTTTATAATAATCGCTTAAGTCATATGAATTGAATTTATCCATATAGAAGTCATAAGCATTTGACTGTGCATTAATCTCTTCTAACAACTTTTCCATAGAATCGGAGAGAGCATTATTACGATTAAGCCAAGTACGTGTTGTATCTGCCACTTTATTCTTTAAGCGGTCATACGCTTTGGAGATTTTGGATAAAAGAGGTTCTACCCAGTTGAAATTCTGTTTTGTTTGGGATTTGTCAGAAGATGATGAATCCCTACCACTAGATGATGATGATGAATCTTTACCCAAACCCTTCCAATCAAGATTAATACTTGAGCTGACCTGTTTATAACTATAATTATCTAAGGCATCTATCGCAGCATTAGCACCATCAACAATACTTTGGAAATGGTTGTACATATTGTTGTATTCTTCATCCATAGCTTCTACTTCATCTGGATCTGCCGAATACATACCTGCATCATACCAACCAGTTGTCTGTACCATCAATTTACCATTTGCATCCTGAACAACTTTGAAATAGTCAGACCAGACACCTGCTAATTCCTTAATGGCTTTATTAGTAATTTCCAGCTTGGCTTTTTCCATATTCGACCAATTATCAACATCATCACCATATAGAGTTTGAAGTTCATTATATAACTCAGGATAATTAGTCATAACTGCATTAAAGAATTCTTCATCAGTCTGTGACTTATCTACTACAGATTGTATATACTGATTTTTGTCATTCTCATAAATAGTTTCAAGCTGTGAAAATAACTCTTGTTCAGATATTATACCTTGCATATAATCCGAAAGTGCTTTGTTAGCTTCTGGATATTGTTTTGTGATTTTCTTCATAGAATCCACGCCAATATTTCCAGTTTCCTCTAATTCACTCTGAATTTCCTTGATAATATCTGCTTCGTTCTTAAGGTCTGCAAGATTGGTAGTAGTATCTTGTCTGTCTTTATCTGTTAAATCCCTCAACATATCTGTTGGGTCATCAAAGTTAGAAGATGTTATACCACCATCTTTTTTATGTTCATTCCATTTCTGAATAGCTTCATCAGCGTCAGTGATACCATCAGTTACTTCGTTAAACTCATTAATAAGACTCTGCGTGTTAATACCTTCTATATCAAAGAAATCTTTAATGGTTTGAGAACCGTCAATACCACCCTCAAAATTTTCAATTTGAGATTTAATTTCAGCTTCACTTGCATACATTTTATCTTGGAGATTATGCATGTCCACATCCCAAGCGTCCGCAATACCGAAAGCATCTTCTAAATTATCATCATTAATTTCTTGTCCATTAATTTCGGTATCAACTTTATAGAGAATTCCATATCCACCATTCTCAACTTTGTCAGCTTCCATTGGATCATCAGAATTAAGAATTCTATCTATATAATTATTTAATGTTTCTTCATCTAAAACAGTACCATCAGGAAGAATAGGAGTAAAATGTGCAATAATATAATGACCATTTTCTTCATCTCCAACCCATTTCTCTTGAAAAGCAGTAGAAGTAGTAGAATATGAACCATCATCGTTTATTACAACAGGACGATTATTAATATCTACATTACCTACATAATTTTCACCAGAATAAAGTTCTTTTCGTTTATCTATCGCATCTTGATAAGATTGCTTTAATTCATCAAGACTAGATTCCTCGGATGATTTGAAGCGATTGATAGTATCTTCATAGGACTGTTGTAGGTCTTCATCAACATTTTTTCCAAATTCTACTTGTAACTCGATAGGTGCTTCGCTATCTAATGAATTATATACATCCTGTAAAACCTTTCCAGAATTGATGATGTTTTTTGTAGAATCTTCCGCAGCTTGTTTAGTTTTTAATAATTTCTGCTTTGCAGCATCTGCACCTTCTCCAGACGATAAAGCAGTATTATAATTGTCTACAGCGTCAACAAGATTATTATAAGATGCAGAAGCATCATCATTAGAAAGAATTTCAGCTTGAGCATATTTTTTAATTCTATCATTAGCGGCGGCTAATTCATTTGTATCAAATGAACTTTTTAAGATGTCGTTTAATGTAGATTTAAATGCATTGACTCCTTCATTCGAGTTACCGAAATCATCAGACAAATCTTTAAATAAAGCAGTTATTTGATCGTATACTTCTTGTCTAGTGCCACTTGTAATAAGATTTACATCGCCAGTCATTCCGTACTGTCCATCAGGACTAATTACTTTTGCATCTAATTTATCATATCTATCAAGATATTTTTTCAAATCAAATCCAGAGTTACTATAATCATCTGGTTTTGATTGACTGCCTTTAAAACCCAATGACTTGTTTACATTAAATTTTTCAGATACATATTTTTGATCCGCTTTAATATCATTATAATTTTCAGCAATATAGTCACTTGCTTTTTTCTTTGCAAGCTTATCTAATTTTTTAATCTGTTCATCATATTTTCCATTAACTAAATCAATCTGAGTAGCTTCCGCACCATATTTTTCATTTAGTTGGTCTTGAACACTTAATAACTGCTCTTTAATAGATTTTACTTCACTCGTAGACAAAGATGAATCGTTTAATTTTTCTGATAATTCTTTGTATTTCGCAATACAATCATCAATGTTTTTCTTTTCATCTTCATATGATGATGTTAATTCTTCCGAGCGTTTTCTGGCATTTTCTTCTGCATGTGCTAAATCATTGAGCCATGAAATAATTTCCGTTGCAACCCACGAAGCAAATGCCATACCAAGAGCATTACCAACTAACGCCAATCCTTTAAGGGCGACTTGTCCAGCTTTTGCACCAAGAGACAAATTACCAATAGACTCTTTAAAACCGTCTGTACTTAATTTCCCTGCTTCACCTGATTTTGCATATGAAACTATCCTGTTATCAACACCACCAACCTCTTTTGCTAATTCTTCGGCAGATAATCCAGTTTCTAACATTAAATCTTTAAATACTTGAAAATCACCGATTAACTGAGAATTGTCTTTTTGAGGAACAAATACTGCACTTAATGTGTTTTTAAACTTATTCATTTTGCCTTCTGATTCAGTAAAGGCACTTGAAACTTGTTCTCCCCACTCTGCAAAACTTCGTTTGCTAAAACCTAATTTATTTGTAATACCATCAATATCACTGTCATATGTTTTGAACATCATACTATATTTATTTTTTACAAGCTGTTTGAGACTTGCTTTTATAGAAAAATAAGGGTATTATTAAATAAAAAGGAGTTTTGTGTGTTATGGAGAAGCTATCCAAAAAATATAAAATTTACTTATCTTGTCTTATAATCTTACTTATTGTTGGAATTGGTTTTGGATTTTATTCATCTACCCAAGAAAAGAAAGCCATAGAACAAAAACAAGACATTGAAAAATATGTCAATTCTATGGTGGATTCAGAAAAGAGTATTGCGAATAAATTAAATAATATTAAAAATGGCGCAGTGGTTACTATTGGTGATCGTAAATACATCGCAGAGCAACTTAATAATATAAGTAATGACAATATTCTTTTATATAATTGTCAACACAATAAAATAGAATACCTAGACGAATACACTAAATCACAAACAAATTATGATACTTATGAACAATATTACGATCATCTTTGCAATAAATATAATCTAAATAATAAAGATGAAGGTATTGAATATAAAGAATGGTATAATCAGTGTGCTCAGAAACTTATTGATTCAGTAAAATCAAAATAATAAGAATGGGGGGGAATAATCATGAAACGTATCTCATATCAAAGAATAGCTTATTCAGTTACACATAGTTTTTTAGATGAGATAATGGCAAAAGACTATCTATATCTGGAAGACAAATTAAACAATATAAAATTTGAAGAACTTTCTCTTGTAGATAAGGTATTTGTTGTTATGTGTGTCAATTATAAGCATAAAGTGATATCAACAAAAAACTATTTAAGACGTGAATATAATATAACCGTCTCCGAAGATGACGTGTTTCATGTATTACTCGAATGTCAATGTTTTGATATAGAAATTACGGCAATGGCTAAAGCGTATCTATATTATGATTTTAGTAAATCAGAAATTCTCGATGAACAAATTGATTATATCAATAAATATGGAGAGATTGATTTACCATATACATATGAATTTCATGAAATAGAGTAGAGTACCTAAATGTCCAACATGCGGAAGCACAAATATCAAAAAGATAGGTGGGATAGAGCGTGGGGCTTCAATAGCTGCATTCGGTATCTTTAGTAAGAAAATCAATAAGACTTTCAAGTGCTGTAATTGCGGTTATACATGGTAGAACATAAAGAATGATAGATATGATAATAGAAGAGTAGTGAGAAATTGCTACTCTTTTGCATAGAAAAATGGATGTTGAGGATATAAATGATAATTAAATCACTTATCTATATATTTCTATGTATTTTTATGTATTTCAATATCAAAAGTGTGTAGTAACAAAATTAAATATCCGGGTGATGCGTGGTGATAGGGTTATAGATTTAAGGGTATAAATGGTTTTTAAATTCCCCTTCCCAAGTAAAGTTTAGAACTGTATAAATTTCTCTCCCTGTTCTTAATAAAAGGCTAAAATATATCGCTTAATCCAGCTTAATTAATTAAAACAAAAAGGATAAATGATACGTTAATAATAACAATATCATTTATCCTTTTCTTATGTGTTAAAATATTAGTATTATTGATGCTACCAATACTTTAATACATTTAATAATTACAGGCTGTTAATTATAAGTCGAAACCAAAGTAACGAACTGCGTTGTTGTAAGAGATACCTTCAACAATCTTCTTAAGAGCCTTTTCGTCGTTAGGGTATTCGCCGTTCTCAACCCATCCACCGATAAGTTCGCACATAATTCTTCTGAAGTATTCATGTCTTGTGTAAGATAAGAAGCTTCTTGAATCTGTAAGCATACCGATGAAGTTGCCAAGTAAGCTTAAGTTAGCAAGACTTGTCATCTGGTTAGTCATACCAACCTTGTGGTCATTGAACCACCAAGCTGAACCCTGCTGAATCTTACCAACTGCCTTAGAATCCTGGAAACATCCGATAACAGTTCCGATAGCAGCGTTAACTGAAGGGTTAAGTGAGTAGATGATAGTCTTTGGAAGTTCATCTGTGCTGTTAAGAGCGTTGAGGAACTGAGCCATCTCTGCTGAGCAGTCATAAGTGTTGATACAGTCATATCCTGTATCTGGTCCTAACTGGTTGTATCTTAATACGTTGTTATCACGGATAGTACCATAGTGTAACTGCATTACCCAGTTAAGCTTGTTGTATTCCTTACCAACAGATACCATGAATGCTGTCTTGAACTTGTTCATTTCTTCTGTTGTGATAGCTTCACCAGCGAATCTCTTAGCAAATATAGCTTCGATTTCTTCGTCTGTGTATGGCTTGTACATAACATATTCAAGAGCGTGGTCAGAAACTGAGCATCCCATTGAATCGAAGAACTGCATTCTGTTTCTTAAAGCATCCATAAGAGTAGCGAAAGAGTTAACCTTGATTCCGCTTACATCTGATAATGTGTTAAGGTAGTCAAGATATTCTGGCTTTTCGATGTTCATAGCCTTGTCAGGTCTCCATGCTGGAAGTACCTTTACGTCAAATGTATCATCTTCAGCAAGCTTCTTGTGCCATTCAAGTGAATCAACAGGGTCATCTGTTGTACAGATTAACTTAACGTTAGACTGCTTGATAAGGTTTCTAACTGACATAGAATCTTCCTGTAACTTAGCGTTGCAAAGATTCCATACTTCTTCGGCTGTATCGCCATTTAAGATACCGTTGTAACCGAAGTATCTCTGAAGTTCAAGGTGGCTCCAGTGGTAAAGTGGATTACCGATAGCCATCTCAAGTGTTTCAGCCCACTTCTGGAACTTTTCACGGTCAGAAGCATCACCTGTGATGTACTTCTCATCAACACCGTTAGTTCTCATCTGACGCCACTTATAGTGGTCACCGCCGAGCCATACCTGAGTAATATTCTCGAACTTTCTGTCTTCTGCGATTTCCTTAGGGTTGATATGACAGTGATAATCAACGATAGGCATCTGGTCAGCATAGTCGTGGAAAAGATGCTGTGCTGTAGGTGTTGAAAGTAAAAAGTCCTTGTCCATGAATTGTTTCATTGTTCTTAATCCTCCTGTGAATTAAAAATGTGTTGTATTGCGTTTTATAATATCAGCAGTGATAATGCTGTGTTTGTCAGCAGAGTCACCGCACAATACCTTCATTAAAACATCAACGGCACATGTACATAACTGTTCAACATGGCTGTCGATAGATGTTAGTTCCGGTTCCGTACATATAGAGAGAACCGAATTATTATAACCAATAATCTCTAACTCATCAGGTACACTGATAGAGTGGGAGTGTGCATACTTGACTGAACCCGCTGCAAGCGAATCATCAGAAGTCACAACAGCATCAAATTCAATACCTTTATCATAAAGATAATTAAGATATTCCTTGGCGTGTGAAATGTTTTTGCCACACAGATGTCTGTAATCTTCAGGAAGTGTAATGCCAGCTTCCTTCAAGGCTCTCATATATCCTGCATACTTGTTCATACCGCTGTATGACTTGCTTGTGTATAAGTAGACTATATTACGATGTCCGTTATTAATCAAGAGGTTAGTTGCATTATATATGGCAATTTCATCATTACACATAACTGAATATATATTAGGTGCGTCAAGATATCCGTTCACTAAAACGATAGGTATATCCTTTGCTGCATTGATTATGTAATCATTGTTATAAGTATCTGTATTTTCTACAAACTGTGAACCGGCAAGTATTATTCCATCAACTCTTTTACTTAGTAAGAGTTCAAGATACTTCTTCTTATTGGTGTAATCTTTGCCAGTACAGCAGAGTATGGAGTCATAACTATGCTTTCTTAATTCCTGTTCAAGATAGTATACAGCATTGGCAAGGTAAATATCAGAAGAGTCAATACACATTATACCTATGGTTTTCATTGTATTAAGTCCTAGTCCCCTTGCAAATACATTAGGTGTATAATCAAGCTCTTTCATGGCATCCAATACCTTTTTCCTTGTTGCTAATGATACTCTTGCATTACCATTAAGAACACGGGAAACGGTAGCAATAGACACCCCGGCTTTATTGGAAACATCATATATATTCATAAATTAACCTCATTCTTGTAAGCTCTGGACAACGCTTGCATTAATGTGATATATAGGTGCAGCTGTTCGTTGGTTCATTAATTATAATTAACGGAATTGTATAATTATAAAAGTAGTAAAATATCATAAAAACACTGAATGTAAGCACTTACATATTGATAATCTGATTATACAATGGTATTATTATAAAAGCAAGTGTGTTAGTGTATTTTTGTTGTACTTAATTATTGCTATTAATGAGTTGTGCAGATGTTTCGTGACGGGTGCAGAACAATAACTGATAATTAAATTTGACAGAACATAATGTATACAAAAATAAGTATTGACTAAAAATGTATTTGAGTATATCATAGTTTGTGAAAGATAATGAAAGCGCTTACATACGCTTTCTGAATACCATTTACTGGTTAATAATCAGGGCATGTCCCTGTTATAATATGAGAAGTCTTTATAAGATTTTTCATACTCAGGTGAGGTAGTTATTAAATTAATGAGTAGTTACATATGAGCCTGGGAATGCGTAGTCCAGCAAAGCTGAGTGATACTGCGCCACAATAATATTAATATGGAATATCTTAATACATTTATTTAACAGACGGATATTTCATAGTCAGTATCTGCGCTCTTGCGTGGAGCTGAGATGCCCTTAGAGTGGGCGGAATGGAGGAATATATGCAGAGATTAAACAAGAGTATTACACATGCAGTTGACAGACCTGTAAAGGTTATGCAGTTTGGTGAGGGTAACTTCCTTAGAGCATTCGTAGATTATATCTTCGATGTTACTAATGAAAAGACAGATTTCAACGGTGGCGTTGTTATCGTTAAGCCAATCGAGTTTGGTACACTTGAAAGATTCCATGATCAGGAATGTCAGTACACACTTCAGTTAAGAGGTTTCGTAGATGGACAGCCTAAGGAAATCACACGTCAGATTACATCTGTAGTTGATGCTGTAGCAGCTATCGAAGATTATGACAAGTATGTTGAATATGGTACAAGCGAAACACTTAGATTTATCGTTTCTAACACAACAGAAGCAGGTATCGTATTTGATGAAACAGATAACGATCCTAACGCTCGTCCTCCTAAGACATATCCTGGTAAGCTTACACAGCTTCTCTATAAGAGATATCAGAAGTTCAACGGAGCAGCAGATAAGGGACTTATCTTACTTCCATGCGAACTTATCGCTGATAATGGTATCGAATTAAAGAAGTGCATTATGAAGTTTATCGAACTCTGGGGTCTTGAAGATGGATTCAAGGACTGGGTTAATAATTATTGTTCATTCTGCCCAACACTTGTTGATAGAATTGTTCCAGGTTATCCAAGAGAAGATGCTGCTAAGCTTTGCGAAGAGTGGGGCTATGAAGATCAGCTTATCGACAGAGCTGAAGTATTCGGTCTCTGGGTTGTAGAAAGTGATTCTAACCTTCCACTTGAACAGCTTGAGAAGGAACTTCCATTCAAGGAAGCTGGACTTAATGTAGTATTTACAAAGGATCATCATCCATATAAGGAAAGAAAGGTAAGAATCCTTAATGGTTCACATACATCATTCGTATTAGCATCATTCCTTGCTGGTAACGACAACGTAGAGAACTCTATGAAGGATCCAGTTATCAGAAAGTACATGGAAGAAACACTTTACAATGAAGTTATTCCTACACTTTCACTTTCTAAGGAAGATTGTGAAGAATTCGCTAAGGCTGTTATCGACAGATTCCTTAACCCATTCGTAGATCACAGATTATTAAGCATTTCACTTAACTCTGTATCTAAGTGGGAAGCTAGATGTCTTCCTTCATTCTTAGGATATGTTAAGAAGTTTAACAAGCTTCCTAAGTACCTTACATTCTCTATCGCAGCACTTATGAGCTTCTACACATCACAGACAGAAGCTGAGTTCAACGGTGGTATTGTATTAAAGGGTGACAGAAACGGTGAAGAGTACAACATTACAGATGATAAGGCTGTACTTGATTTCTTCAGAGATAACTCTGGTAAGACACCAGCTGAATTCACACATGCTTACTTAAGCAATACTAAGTTCTTCGGTGGCGAAGACCTTACTAAGGTTCTTGACCTTGAAGAAGTTATCACAGGATATATTACAGATATCAGAGAAAGAGGTATGAGAGCTGTAGTTAACGATTTAGCTCTTGATGATGAAAAGTTAGCATAATTGCATTGGCAGTTTGCTGTGAAGCAGTTCGTGGGCATAAGATGAAGTCTGTTTTTGTTGACTTCTGTTATGCATGCTGGATTTTAAAATATTAATAAGGGTGGGTGTTTTATTTCATCCGCCCTTATATTATGTAAGAGATATATTATTACAGTCTGCTATTAAGTAATCAGCAGCATAAGTCCGTTAAAGTATTTTTGTTGCCGATATAAGTAAATATGAATGTTGTAAATGTTTATATAAAGTCAGTTAAGCAGTTTAATAATATATACAAATATTTATTACAGGAGGTAGTTATGCAGGATTTTATTAAGATTAATAAAGATGATAATGTTGCAGTAGCTCTTAAGCCAATCGCTAAGGGCACAACAGTTAATGTTGCTGGTACAGAAGTTACTACAATAGAAGATATCCCTCAGGGACATAAGTTTGTTATCAAGCCTATCAAGAAGGGCGATGCAGTTATAAAGTATGGTTTCAGAATCGGTTATGCACAGGCTGATATAGAAGTTGGTGGATGGGTTCATACACACAACTTAAAGACTGCGCTTGGTGATCTTCTTGAATATACATATAATCCAGAAGGACACAAGGATGTTGAGCCAACAGAGGAAGCGTTCTTTGAAGGATATATGCGTGAAAATGGTACAGTTGGTGTAAGAAACGAAGTATGGATTATCCCAACAGTTGGCTGTGTTAATTCTATAGCAAGAGCAATCGAAGCTACAGCAAGAGCTAATAAGCCGGAAGGCGTTGATGAAGTTGTTGCTTTCCCACACCCATATGGATGTTCCCAGGTAACGGAGGATCAGGAAAATACAAGACACGTACTTGCTGACCTTATCAATCATCCTAATGCTGGTGCAGTACTTGTACTTGGTCTTGGATGTGAAAACAGCCGTATTGAAGTTCTTAAGGACTATATCGGAGAAGTTAACCCAGACAGAGTTAAGTTCTTACAGGTTCAGGATGTAGAAAATGAGCAGGAAGCTGCTGAAGGCATCATGAAGGAACTTATGGATTATGCTGCTACATTTAAGAGAGAAAAGGTTAGCGCTAAGCATCTTATCGTTGGTATGAAGTGTGGCGGTTCTGATGGTTTATCAGGTATTACAGCTAACCCAACAGTAGGTCTTTTCTCAGATATGCTCGTATCTAAGGGTGGTACAACTATTCTTACAGAGGTTCCAGAAATGTTCGGAGCAGAAACTATTCTTATGAACAGATGTGCTAACAAGGAGCTTTTCGAGAAGACAGTTCATCTTATCAATGACTTTAAGGAATACTTCATCAAGAATGGTCAGGAAATTTATGAAAATCCATCACCAGGAAACAAGGATGGCGGTATCACAACACTTGAAGATAAGTCACTTGGATGTACACAGAAGTCTGGTTCATCACTTGTAAAGGGTGTATTAGCATATGGCGAGAGAGTATCTGATAAGGGACTTAACCTTCTTAGCGCACCTGGTAATGACCTTGTTGCTTCAACAGCTTGTGCAGCAGCAGGAGCACAGATGGTTCTTTTCACAACAGGACGTGGAACACCATTTGCATCACCAGTACCTACAGTAAAGATTGCTACTAACTCAAGACTTGCTGGCAATAAGAGCAACTGGATAGACTTCAACGCAGGAAGAATTGTAACAGATGACCTTCCACTTGAAGATGCAGCTAAGGAACTCTTCCAGCTTGTATTAGATGTTGCTTCTGGTAAGAAGGTAAAGGCTGAAATCGCTGGATTCCACGATTTAGCTATCTTTAAGCAGGGTGTAACTCTCTAATTAACAGGGGTTAAGCTTGAGTTCAATGTAAAAGCAAAAGATTGCATATAAATATGGTGACATATAGATATAAGGCGGGCGGAGATTTTTATTTCTGTCCGTCTTATAATAATGTGTGTTCGAAACCTTCCACACATAAAACAAAACTAAAGGAGAATGAAAATGAGTATATCAGGTAAGGATAAAGAGGGTACAGATAGAAGTATTCTTGAAAATAATAATAAAAATAACAGTAAAAATAATAGTGACAATAGAAATAATAACAGCACACAGTTTAAGGTTGCATTTATTACACAGGCGGCTGCGATTGCGGCGCTTTATGTTGTGCTTGTTATTCTGTTTAACTATTGCAGCTTCGGACCAATACAGTTCAGAATAGCAGAAGCGCTTACAATTCTGCCATATTTTACACCAGCAGCCATACCGGGACTCTTCGTAGGCTGTCTGTTATCGAATATATTAGGCGGTGCGGCAATATGGGATATAATATTTGGAAGTATCGCGACACTTATCGGTGCTATAGGAACTTATGTGTTAAGAAAGAATAAGTGGCTTGCACCATTACCACCAATCATAGCCAATACAGTTATAGTACCATTTGTATTAAAGTATGCATATGGTTCAGAGGGTATATTTGCGATGTTCTTTGTGACAATCGGAGCGAGTGAATTCATAGTGTGTGGCATTATTGGAATGTTACTTTTATTTGCACTTAATCCGGTAAGAAATGTGATATTTAAGGGTGTGGAGTAAAAGGCAAATTACAAGAGGCAAAAGAGGACTATCATACTAAATAATAAGTATGGCAGTCCTTCTTTTAGTTCTTTGGCAAGGGAAAGATACGCACTTTCACATACATGCCTGAAAGTAAAACACTCCATCTTTAGTAAAAAAGTCATATACTCCATTATATTTTTCAATAACCGATATTATGCTTCTTACACCGATGCCATGTCCTGCTTTGTCCGATACGGGTGTGTTATTAACAAATATAGGTTCAACAGCATATGTGTTTGTAATGTTGATACATAATTTATTGTTCTTATCAAACACCTTTACCGTGATAATGCGGTTTGAATTAGCTGAATTATAATCAGTGGAGTTATTCACAGTCATGCCGTTATATGAATTGTAATCATTCTTTGAGATAGTCTGTACAAGTCTGCATGCATTTATAGCATTCTCAAGTGCATTTGCAAAAAGACTGCAAAGGTCAGTTGGCTTGTAGTCGGCAAGGTTAGCGGCGGTAACGGATACATGTGTAGTGATGTTATGTTCATTAGCTTTCCCGATGTATGAAGAAAGTATGAGATTAACAGCTTCATTATCACAGTACTTTGTTATTCTGCTGTTATCCAGATTAGTACATATTTCACTGATATATTCCTGTGCCTGCGTATAGTTATTTTCATTAAGGCAGCTCTGTATAAAGTTCATATGATGTCTTAAATCGTGACGGTATATAGCTGCCTGACGTTGGTAGTCAGATAACTGTTCAATTTCTTTTTCTGCCTGCGCGGCTGCGGATAAGAGAATAATATTTTCACGTTCGGCAGTATTTTTCTTATTAGACAGCGTGAGTGTAACGATTGATAATATAAGGTAGAGTATGACAATAAAGCTGTCCATAAATTCAATGACAACCGGTTCTCCACGATATAAAATGTCCGTGTATACAGTAAAAGTATACTCAAGGATATAATATGTAAGAGGCAGAAGAAAAAACAGGGAAATAATTGTTTTGGACTCATTCTTAAGCCTTATCATATAAGGTGACAGATATTTTATGACAACTAAGATAAGCGGAATTGTCACAATAATCGTTGTGATATCCGATATCATAGGCATGTCATTGAAAATGTATGCAGCAACCGTACCGAACCATTTTCTTGGTGTACACATAAGATAAGCTGACAGAACAGCTATTGAGGATATGTATATGTTCCTATGGCAGATAAAACTTATAACAAGAATTAAAGGAATATGTATAAGGAAAGGATAACTTTTGTACAGGGTGTGCTCACCAAGAAGCATATAGCATACAACCTGCAATAGGATAAAGCCCATAAGAGTATATATCTGCAGCTTTTTGTTGTCTTCCCATGGTATATCAGCAAAGTAGAAAGATACAACAATTCCGAATATAAGCACGAAAATGTAATTGATAAGATTGAGTACAGTTGCTAATTCTGCCATATATTCACCTCCTGGCATATTAATTAATATAGTGGGTGTCAGTTGTAAGTGTTTACGTATTGTCATCCATCTGGAAACTGAGATACTGTTTTTTTATATCGCTGACACGTCTTTGTGCAAGTGGAATGTTGTGGTTATTAATCAGGTGTATCTCACTTGCGTTTATACTGCTGATATAATTCATATTAACTATAAAAGAGCGGTGTGCAAGCATGAATTCCTTATGAACTGAAAGCATATCGCATACAGAAGAAAATACATCTGTTGATGTCACCTGTTCACCCGTTTTGATATATATAATAACCTTTCTGTTAAGGGCTTCAGCATAGATTATATCAGCGATATTAATCCTATGTATGCCGGAGTTGTTCTTTATTATTATGTTATTGGTCTGTTCAATGCGGAATGTTTCTAATATATCATCAAGAGTTGCATACAGCCGTTCGTTATGTATGGGTTTTACGAGATAGTTAAATGCCCTGACAGTATAGCTGTCTACTGCGAATTCTTTTGATGATGTTAAAAATATAATGGGTGCAGACTTGTCAAAAGTTCTTATCTCTCTGGCAAGTGCAAGACCATCCATAACAGGCATAATGATATCAAGAAAGTATATATCAAACTTTTCAAATCCCGCAGTCGATGCAAGCTCAACGCTGCTGTTAAAGTATTTGACTGTAAAGCTGGTATTGTTGTCTGTCTGGTAGATATTAAGATAATTTTTTATTATATCCAGTTCTTTGTTGTCATCATCGCATACCGCTATTTTCATATATGTTTTCCATCCTTATAATAAAAATCTTTTCGTTCAGATACGAACAACTATTTGGTGCTGCCATCATAATATCAAAATATATCTTTTGCATTTTATATAGATGATATGAGGGTCAAAAGGTATTTTGCCCCTCATTTATGATTAATCAGATTACTCCATGCTCCGCATTCCCGTAATCTGACTCCACCTCGAAATCCGCTAATTTACTAGCTTCGCATAGTAAATTGCTACTTTCTCGGTGTAGTGCAGGTCACTAAGGTATACATCGAATTGCATGCAAGCATGCATCGATGATACCTTTTGACCCTTTAATCATATAGTTTATTAACGAAGTATAAAATGATTATGAACTAATTATATATGTCTTTCGTATAAAATTCTATAAAAAATTCAATCGTTCGTGTCGGAAAAACTGTAATTCGTGCGAATTGTTCCACAGAATTAGATTGATTCAGTATTATACATATAACATATAAAGTTATTATCTGTAACAATTAATAAATATATAAAATAATTATTAACTTTACAGAGTGACGACACAAACGGAAAAATAGAATATCGGTATGTTAATTCCAAAACATAAAGGAGGCGTTAAGATGAAAAGGTTACTGAGTATACTTTTATGTTCGGCAATGCTGGTTACGGCATTACCCGGAATGTATTATTCGCAGGGTTTTGGCTGTGAAACTGTATATGCACAGGAGAATGAAAGCACAGTACAGGAAATTGATTACCAGCTCAACGGAGGGCACTATGTAAGCGGATATAAAGCTCCGCTGAATTATCCGGTTGCAGAACTTTCTGATAAGGACAAAGTGATTAATCAGGGATATGAGTTTGGCGGATGGTATGATAATGCCGAACTTACCGGAGAGCCGGTTACTAAGATTAATCAGGGTGATTATTCAGGTGTGGTAGTGCTTTATGCCAAGTGGGTGGAAAGATATTATTACATTGATATACCGCAGAGTGTTGATACATTTGCAGGTGGCACAGGTGAAGTACAGGTAGCAGGACATGCAGGTGGTCTGTATGAAAAAGATAAAGTAAGTGTATCGGTATCTTCGGATAATGAGTGGAAGCTTATTAGTAAGAATTCCGCAAATGTAGATATAAGGCTCGGTTATGGCCTCTATACGGATGATAACAATGAGGTGCTTGCAGACAATTCAGTTGTATCAGAGCTCACGGCAACAGGTTTTGATAAGGCAAAGAAGTACTTTATAAGATTAACAGATACACCGGAGTATGCTGGTACATATTCAGACAGTCTTACATTTGACATAGCATTTGAAACTACAAAATATAATATAAAGTATGTTACCAATGGCGGAACTCTATATTCTAAAGAGAAGGATGAGCAGCAAAGAAGCATAGAACTTAAGGAGGAAACTTATGAGGCAGGCACAAGCCTTTCTTCACTTCCATCACCGGGAAAAGAAGGAGCTGTATTTCTTGGCTGGTGCTATGATTCCTCATGTACAGAATATGTAAGCTCAGATGACAGGCTGTTAAGCGATGTAGTCTTATATGCAGCATGGACTGATACACAGGAGCTTAGGACAGTAAGCCTTGAAACATATGCAAGAAGCTATGATGTTGATGCCAACGACTTCTCTATAACTGTAACAGATAAGACAGGAAGTCTTACGGCAGATGAGGTAAGTGGTCTTATAAAGATAAAGAATACAAGTGATATGCTCGATGAAATATCTGCTTTCGTGTCAGCAAAGGCTGTTTTGGACGGGGAATATACATTTTCAATTAATAACCCGGAAGGATGGCAGCAGGGAAGCTCATATCGTCTTGAACTTGATGATGACAGATTATATTTTACAGGTTATGACACAACTATAAGAGAGTATGACTTTACGGTGTATAAGCCGGATGTAAGAAATACTGAATTAAATAAGGATATAAAGTATATAAGCTCAGGCAGTATTAGTGACCTTATGGTTGATGGAAAGGCGGCGGACAGTATATCTGTTTCAGCTATGACAGTAGGTGTTGATGGAACAATAACCGACTCCACAAAGGTTACAGGAAGTTTTACATATGTCAATGATACATTAAGTCTTGGAGATAAGATAGCTGTATATGAAGGGAATGTTATTCCTTCTCTTGATGCAGAAGCGGTTACAGATGATGATGTGTCGTTCTTTGAGATAACATCGGCAGATGTCAGCCGCTATACATACAGGGGTCTTGCTGCTAAGGAGATACTTTTTGTTCCGGATGTGCTTCCGGTTAATATTAAGGATGATAAAGATAACGATGTGGGGAACAACAGTGTTATCATAGCACAGGATAAGCTGACATATGATAATGTTGATGCGAAGGATAATCCATCACTTGGTGAAGACACAACCATAGATAATGGAGATTATCTGGCTTTATATAATGATGGCGATGATAATATCCAGTATGCAGTTATAACAGAGGTGTCCAAGACGGATACAGATTATATAATTGTATACAGTGAAGTAAGCTGGGAAGAAGTACAGGCTGCTATGGATATATATCAGACTGACAACATTAACGGCGATACAATATTAAAAAATCAGGATACAGAAGAGATTGAAAGAAGTGTTGAGCAGCAGGCAGTTGACAGCGGCTTTGCACAGAGTGTTGCAGATGAAGTCGCAAGGGCAGTTGTTATGACAGACTCTTATCAGGAACTAAGTGAATATTTATCAGACAATCTTGGGGCTGATATAAGTGTCAGTGCTGCTGATGGTTATAGTGAAGATGCTGCTACACAGGTTATGGATGATGGCATAGCATTGTATGCGGGTGATAATAAGCCGGCAGTAAAGCTTGACCACGTTAATGCGGACCTTTCGACAAGACTCCAGCATTTTGATGATATAAGCGGATTAAGACTTGCGCTTGATATTGGTGTTGAGATTGAACTTTCTAATATAAAAGTAGTTGTTTCTGCTACATTTGAGCAGGAAGTAAAGATGAATATCAATGTAAGTGGTAAAGCTGTATGGAAAAAATGGAAAGATATAATTCCATATATAGATGATTATAGTGTTGCTGTTTCATTAGACCTTTATGATTATACGGGTATTAACTTTAATGTTGATGTGACAACATCAGAGGGCGATGATGAGGAAGATGATGAAAATACAACAAAGCTTGATACTATCATCAATAATATAGCAGAAGAATTAAAGAATATGATGGAGCTTGGAACTACATATATTTCTGATAATTCTGATATATCTACAAGGCTTGAAGATATAGGTGATATCGGTAAAGATAATGATGACGATGAAGATAAGGAAATATCAGTAGCAAAAAGTCTTGCCGAAAGATATTCAGATATGCTTGATAATGAGTCAGACTGGGTTGAGCTTTACAGCAAGGCACTTACAGAGTCACACGTAAGGGTTATAGGTATTATTGATGTAGAGTTTAAGGTTGAATTCGTGGTATCAGCTAATGTCAATATATCAATGGGAATGACTTACTGGTATAAGAATGGCAAGAGATATGTATACAGCATACTGGTATTTAGTAAAAATGTTACAAGTGATACTGTTGACTTAAGCGAAGAACAGTATGAATTTTCGGTATATGCCATAGGAACTGTAGGTATAAGGGCAGGCATACGTTTAAGTGCCGGTGTTGGTCTTATATCGACCAGGCTTGCAAGTGTCGGATTTTCATCAGAGGTTGGTGGATATGCCCAGATATGGGGGTATCTGTATTATCAGCTTAAGTATGCGGCATCTGCTGGAAGAAGTGCAAGCTCTATGGGAGCTATATACATGGAAGTAGGTGTATATATGCAGGTCGATTTCCTTGCACAGGCATTTGCAGGTACATTCAGTTATAATCCGACACTTTTTGAGAAACAGTGGCCATTATATAGTGTCGGTGTTGTTGAAAATGTATGCGATTTCACATATGGACAGGGAGAATATAAGGATATAAAGCTCAAGCGTGATATAAAGGCAGTACGTATTCCATCTACATACTTTAGTATGCAGTATCTTGATATGAAGGATGGTCTTGATGATAATGATGAGTACTTTAATAAGATATATGATGATGACAGCAGATATTATGTAATTACAATGACTAATCCTGCTTTCACATATGACCCATTAACCAATGTAATATCGGTTGACCCTGGGGATGAACCAGAGCAGGATGGAGAGATGATAATAACATGGAAGAGCCAGAAGGGTTCGTTCAATACGAAGCCTATTACAAGAAAAGTTTCTCTTCACTGGGATAACTTAAGGGATGGTTATTACATAGCATTTCAGACAAATGGAGGTTCTATAGTAGATACAGTTGTCGCAAAGTATGGTAAAGAGATAGCAAAACCGGCTGACCCGGTTAAGGCTGGTTATACATTTGCAGGCTGGTATCAAGATGAGGCACTCACAAAGAAATATGAAGTGCCGGATACAATGCCTGATGAGGACAGAATAGTATATGCCAAGTGGGAAGCTTCAGATATGACATATAGTGTCGTTGATTATGTAGAAGGTACAGATGGTGTATACAATGTAGCTGCTACAAGAAGTGAAACTGCAAAGACAGATGAAACAATATCTGTACAGCCGGCAGAAAGAAGTGGATTTATTACGCCACCAGCATTATCGCAGGTAATTAAGGCTGATGGAGGTACAAAGTTTAATTACTATTATGCAAGAAATAAGTACAATATAAAGTTCATATCAGAAGGAGAAGTTGTTTCGGAGGGCAGTTATACATATGGAACACAGATGCCAACACCGTCTGTATACAGACCGGGATATGATTTTGCAGGCTGGGAGCCTGAGGTAAGTTATACAGTTCCTGCTTCAGACATGACTTATACTGCTGTATGGAAAGAGTCAGATGATGTTGTATACACGACAAAGTATTATCTTGAAAATGAGAATGGCGGATATGTACTTGACAGAATTAACCCTGCAAAGGGAACAACAGGACAGGCGGTTACGGCTGCTGTGGCAGATTATGATGAAGACAGCTATACTATAGTGAAGGATATGCCTTCCGGCACAGTAAATGCAGACGGTAGTCTTGTACTTAAAGTATACTATGACAGAAGTACATACAACATTACATATGATACAACAGGCGGAAGGCTTGATAATACCACACAGGCAGTCAAGTGGGGAACAAAGGTTATTACACAGGTTCCTGATAAGGCTGGTTATGCATTTGCAGGCTGGTACACCGACAAGGAGTGTACAGAAAGCTTCAATGAAGTTATGCCAAAAGCCGATATAACACTTTATGCAAAGTGGGATAAATCAAAGGTAAATTATACTGTAGAGCACTATATGGAAACTACAGATGGAAGCAGCTATGAGCTTGAAGACAGACAGGTATATGTAACTGATGTGGAAAGTGAGGTTACTCCTGAGGTTAAGAATGTAAAAGGCTTTACAGCACCAGATAAGCAGACTGTAAAGGTCAATTCAGACAGCTCAACAGTTATTAAGTATTATTACAAGCGTAACATACATAAGCTGACACTTAAGTATAATAATGGTGAGGATGACGGAGTATATGAGTACCGTTATGGAACCAGATTATCAGTAGGGCAGCCGTTAAGAAAAGGTTATATATTTGCAGGCTGGGATAAGGATATAGCCGGGGTTATGCCGGATGAGGATGTTACATATACAGCAGGCTGGAATATAGCACAGTTTACTATAAGCTTTAAGACAGATGGAGGAAGTGAAGTGGAGTCTATAACACAGGATTATAACACAGGCATTACTGCACCAGCTAATCCAGTTAAGAAGGGCTATACTTTCACTGGATGGGATAAGAAAATTCCAGACTTTATGCCGGCAGAGAATATGCTTCTTACAGCACAGTGGAGTAAAGATGTATACAACATAACATATAATCTTAATGGTGGAGAAGCTGATAATCCAGACACATATCAGGTTGACAGCAGTGTTATCACTCTTAAGACCCCGGTACGTAAAGGTTATACATTCACAGGCTGGAGTGGAACAGGCATAGATGGTATCAGTGAAAATGTTGTTATAACAACAGGTTCTACAGGTGGTAGGACTTATACAGCTAACTGGACAGAAAACAGCTATACTATCCAGTTTATGCCGTATGGTGATGGAACAACAGGTTCGATGGATGAGATGTCACTTATGTATACAGACGAAACATCACTTAGTGCCAATGTATTTGCAAGACCTGGTTATACATTTGAAGGCTGGTCTGTCGAGGCAGGCGGTGAGAAGAAGTATGATGATGAAGAGGTTGTGAGCGGACTTAAGTCAGGTAATGGCGAAAGAATTACTCTTTATCCTGTATGGACAGCAAATGAATATACCGTACACTTTGATGCAGGCAGCGGAAAAGAAATAGAAGATGCTGTGTATACATATGATAAAGAATATGAACTGCCAGTTACTACAAGAAGCGAATACAGGTTTATGGGCTGGTGCGTTGAAGACGGAGGAGCAGTTATATACTTACCGGGTGTATCGGCATCCAACCTTGTAGAACAGGGAGAAGTTACGCTGTATGCAAGCTGGCTGAAGGTAGAATTTAACTACAGTGATTTTAATAGTTATCATGTTACAGATAATAGTAAAGAGGAACCTGTAAAATATCATTTTATCATTGGCGGCAGCAGTGCGGATAATAGTTCGACAAATGGTGGACGTACTAATACTATCTTTATGGATGGAATATCTTTGGAAGAGATAAAACGCGTATGCAGTACAATGACATTCACTATCACATATAAGCTTGATATGGATGATGATGGATATGCAGATATGGATACCACATATAGAAGAGCCTCTGATGGTAAGTGGTGTAGCTTTAAGGAAGAGGATATAGACATAAAAAAGAATAATGGTAATACATTAACTTATACTTACAGTATAAATCTTTCAGATGTTGATGCTATATGCTACAGATTTGATGCACATGGAAAGGGAAGCGACAAATACTGGCTTCGTAATATAAGATTTAATGCAAGGTTTAATTAAAAAGCTTAAATATTACACAGATGACTAAAGGGTTTGTGCAGGCTGGCTGTATAGCTGGTTTGCACAGACCATCGTGGAAAGTGCCGGAGGTATTTAAACTATAACAGAAAAATATTAAACACATTATAAATATATATCTGGTATTATAAATAATAAAGTATTTGAATGATAATTAGTGGTAAGTAAATGCAATAAGAAAAAAGGAGGAGTTGTATGAAACTGTCTAAAAACAAGATAATGGCAGGCATAATTGTAGTTCTGTGTGTGATTATTGCAGGTCTGATTATATATATGGCTGTTGGAAGAAAGGGTAAAGATATAGGGAATGATAATACATTTACACCTTCCATCGATTCTAATGCGGGTGATATAGGTTCGGGTGGCAATGTATCAGATAATAAGCAGAGTATAAGAATTCCTGGATATCCATCTATAACAATAGCAGCTGATAAGGAAGAGGTTACGATGAATCTTATGAATCCTGAGGGTAATCCATGTTATTTTACATTTGAGATAGTTCTTGGCGACACAGGTGAGAGTCTGTATAAGTCAGATATGGTAGAGCCGGGAAAGGCGATAACTAATGTAAAGTTAAATCATAGTCTTGCAGCAGGAGAGTACATGGCTGTTATTAAGATAAGTACAGCATCACTTACAGATGGTACGGCTATGAATGGAGCAAATGTGGAAACTACACTTGTTGCGAAATAAAAAATAGTATAGATAATATAGATGCTTTAGAATATGTGGGATTAGTATCTGTGCGCACACGATATTAACTCATAAAAGCCTGAAAAGTGCGCAGAAATGAGGATTATTATGAGAAAGCTAGTGGCAGCAGCACTTAGTGCAATGCTTGCGGTGGCAAGTGTTGTGCCTATATGTGCTCAGGAAACAAGACAGACAACAATAACAGTATCAATAGACCCGGAATATACAGTCACTATTCCGGCAAGTACTTCAATAGCCAGTGGAGTAACAGAAAGCAGCATAGGAACAGTTGCTCTTGAGGGGGCAAGACTTGAACCGGATAAGAGTGTGCAGGTATCGGTGGATGCCAGTGGAAAGTTAAAGAATAGCAGAGATTCGACAAAGACTATTCCATATAAGCTTATGAATGGTAACAGTGAATTCAGGTCGGCGAGCTATTCTGCGAGTGGAAACAATACACCACTGACACTATCTATCAATAAGACGGACTGGGATAATGCATATGCCGGTTCATATTCCGATACGCTTGTATTTACAATATCTTATAAATAAGCTGTATATGTATTGGATGTATAATCATTATAAAATGTCAGATTATGCTATTATGGTTTTAGACCTTACACTCCCCCTTGACAAAGAACCATTAAAAAAGAGTTGCCCGGATAACCGGACAACTCTTTTTGTGGTTAAATTGGTTGAACCAAAATATTGAATTAAATCAATGATAATTAATAACTGATTTATTAAATCGTTTATTATTATCTCTGAACTCTGGCACCAGCGCCACCAACGATACCTTCAACTTCCTTAAGAGAAACCATAGTTGTATCACCAGGAGTTGTCATAGCTAATGCGCCATGAGCAGCACCATAGTTAACAGCCTTTTCAGCATCTTCGAATGTCATAAGACCATATACAAGACCTGAAGCGAATGAATCTCCGCCACCAACTCTATCCATAATCTCAAGACCATCATACTGAGCAGCCTTATAGATTTCACCATCAGCCCAGCAGATTGCTGACCAGTCATTAACTGTAGCAGTCTTAACCTGACGAAGTGTTGTAGCAACAGCCTTGAAGTTAGGATATGTAGCAGCAGCTTCGTTGATCATCTTCTTGTAACCATCAAGGTTAAGAGTCTTAAGGTTCTCATCGTTACCTTCGATTTCGAAACCAAGGCAGGCTGTGAAGTCTTCTTCGTTACCAATCATAACGTCAACATACTTAGCAACTTCCTTGTTAACTTCCTGAGCCTTCTCTAATCCGCCGATAGCTTCCCACATAGATGGTCTGTAGTTAAGGTCGTAAGATACGATTGTACCGTACTTCTTAGCTGCCTTACAAGCTGCGATAACAGTTTCACAAGCCTGCTCAGAAAGAGCTGCATAGATACCGCCTGTATGTAACCAACGAACACCTAAACCACCATCACTCTTATTCTTGAAGATGTAATCGAAATCGAAATCTTCTGGAGTAGCCTGAGAAATAGCTGTGTTAGCTCTATCAGAGCAACCCTTGGCACCACGGATACCAAAACCTCTTTCTGTGAAGTTGAGACCGTTTCTGCAAAGACGACCGATACCGTCTGTCTTCTTCCAGCAGATAAGTGATGTATCAACGCCACCCTGTTCGATGAAGTCCTTCATAAGAAGACCTACTTCGTTGTCAGCGAAAGATGTGATAACAGCAGTTTTCATACCGAAACACTTGTGAAGACCACGGATAACATTATATTCTCCGCCACCTTCCCATGCTCTAAAGCTTCTTGCTGTACGAATTCTTCCTTCACCTGGATCAAGACGAAGCATAACTTCACCTAATGATACAGCGTCAAATGTACACTCTTCAGCTGGTCTTAAATTTAATTTCATTTTTTAGATACCTCCAATTAGTTTATTACTTAAGTATTCTACCATATAAATAAGATTTAATCCATAAGTTTGCTTAAAGTTTTAAGGAAAAATGCAATATTTTGTGGGAATATAGTCATGTTAATTGTTTTTTGCAGATTTTCCTGTTTTAGAAACAAGTAAATATGTATTACTGTTCAGGCATCTGCCATTCTCTGGCCTGGGAATAGTAGTCATCTGCCATTTCTGCATACTGTATGCGGTCATAATCATCCACACATATATCAGCCATATTTTTATAACAGTCACCAAGCAGTGACAATGGCTTTCTGCCGCTGCTTGCAACATCAAGTATGCTTTTTGCCTCAAATGCAGCATTATACAGCCATATGGCAGCCTCCTCATAATCTTTTTTATCAAAATAATACTGTCCAAGAGTGAGGAATATTTCCGATGAAGGGTTGTTTGCAACAGCTTTAAGTGCTGTCTTAAAAAGCTTATCATCATCACCGCTTATCTGGTATATGCGCACAAGTATGCAGGTTATATCCTGTAAAGTGTTGTCGCTTCTGTTCTCATAAGGGAAAATATTTTCAAAAGCATCCTTAAAAGCTATGAAATTGTCTTTTTCACCTGATATAAATAATTCCTTACAAAGCATTGTAACAACGTAGTCCTCAAGATGTATCTTATTATCAAGAGCCTTGAAATATGTGGAAAAATCTCTTTTGCTGTGGTCGCCTGTCGGCTTGTGCATAATCTCAATATTGCTGTCATATATGACCGGATTGACCTGTATGGTTTCGTGGATAGGTGAAATCCAGTTAAAGGTGCGTATTCTTTTAAAAAGCTTAGGGCGCAGCTCTTTGTGTACATTGTATACGGAATTAAAATCAGATCCATTAACATAGTACATCTGTACAATGTCTATTTCTGGAAGAATAGCAGCCTTAAGGTCACGCAGAGCTTTATTGTTATATGTATCAAGTTCTTCGTCTGCATCAACGCTTAATATATAATCACAGCCAGCCTTTGAGAAAGCAAAGTTTCTTGCAGCCGCAAAGTCATTACACCATACATAATCGTATACTTTATCGGTATACTGGCGTGCTATTTCTTTAGTATTATCAGTAGAACCGGTATCTATTATAATAAGTTCATCATAAGTACCAGCATATGAGTCAAGACATCTTTTTAATATATCCTGTTCATTTTTAACAATCATACACATACTTACTGATATCATATGTACCTCCTTGTTTTATACTTCAATACATTTATTATAAGAAATAAATGTGTAAAAATAAAGAAAAACAGCCGTTAAATATGCTGATGGTATTAATTAATCATAAAAAAATGCCGATTATATAATAAATTTATTAAATGTTCTGTAATATTGTGACGTATTTATTTAAGAATGTGACTATATGCTTATTGAAAATACTGGAAAAATATTGTAGAATAAAAAAAATTATGATACAAGTAATATATACTAACGAAATGAGGCATATATATGAGTAGTATTAAGAAGTTCAGAAAGCTGAGAGTGCAGTGGAAGATATTAATATCGGCACTTGTGGTTTTGTTTGCATTCAGCGGGTACATGGTATTTGCCAATGCAGACTCAAGCGTGACAGTATCAGTTACCAGCACGACATCTATTATTAATGAAGGAGCTACATCCAATGGTATCACAGCTACTATGACGGGTACTGATGAGAACAATGTAGTAGGTCCGGATTCACCGGATAATTACAAGCCGAATGTAAGAAACCTTAAGTGGACAGTATCTGATTCAGACATACTTAAGTATGTGGTAAGTGATAGTGCAGGAACTAAATATGCAGATACAGTAGAAGGCGTAGCAGGACCAACTGTATATGGTAACAGGGCTGGTAAGGCGAGTGTTACAGCTACATATTATACTAAGATGTATGGACCGGATGGAAGCATCACTTATGAGCAGGCATTAGGAAGCGATTCGGTAGACCTTATAGTACCTCTTAAGATAACAAGCTTTAAAGCATATCGTAATGGTGTGGAGCTGAACAGTGAGCAGATGCTCTGCTATCAGGTAGGAGATATTATTGAGATAACATCTAATGCAAGTGAGTCTAATAAGTTATTTGTTGAAACAGACAGCGATAAGACAGGTAATCTTGTTAAAGATGGTATAGTACAGAAGATTGCAGCCGACTCATCAAAAGTCAGATTAAAGATTGTTGGTGGGGGTAGAACTAACCTAAGGGTAAGAACAGCAGATGGCGATGGTATATCATCATTAACAGCTTCTTATCAGATAACAGCAGAAGTAAAGTATGTTGATGGAAAAGCTAACTCAGCAGGACATTCTATACAGCAGCTGGCAGATGGTACAAGATATATTGTATTATCTGACGAAGACTTTACAGAGTTTACAGAGGAAGAACTTCCTTCTAATATCATATATCCAACAACAGCAGGAATTACATATCTTACAGGCGATAAGGATATATTTACATACAAGGATGGCAGTGTAAAAGGTGTACATGCCGGTGTGGCTAAGGCTACAGCGGGTGTCGCAAGTATAGATATTGAAGGTAATCTTGGATGGTCAACAAGAGATGAAGTTAATGTAGTTGTACCATTTAAGAAGCTTGGTAATAATGTAAGCAATATGAATGTTGGAGATACTCTCCAGCTTAAGACATCTGCTAAACCAACAGAGATAACTTGGTCAACATCCGATAACAGTGTAGTTCAGGTCGACCCAACAACAGGTCTTGTTACAGCTATAGGTGCTGGTAAGGCTACTATATATGCAACAAGAGTTGATGATGCACTTTCAACAGTTTATAAGCAGAATAACCAGTTGGCATATGAAATTACAGTTATTGATGGATTTGGATTAAGCCTTACTTCCATGAGTGTTAACGTAGGAGATACACAGACACTCGAGGCACTTGTTACGAATTCACCTAATAAGGAAGATATAGCATTTACGATTGTGAACCAGGCCAATGCTGCAGGTGTTGTCCCTACAGAAACTTTAATAGAAGTAACACAGTCAGATGATGGTAAGTCGTTCACTGTAAAGGGTGTTTCACCTGGTGTGGCACATATCAATGTTACACAGAATATCAATGGTGTTATAAAGAAAGCAACATGTGTTGTATATGTTACAACACCAGTAGGAGATATAAGTATTAATCCTTCATCTATACAGGTTGACAGGGGTGATACAGAAACTGTACAGCTTATATTTAATCCATCGGCACCAACTAACAATAAAGTTTTATGGTCATCATCTAATACAGCAGTAGCAACTGTTGAGGGTGACAGCTATACAGCTACAATTACTGGTGTTTCAGGTGGCTCAACAACTATTACAGTTATTACAGAGGATGGACTTAAGGTCGCAACCTGTGATGTATATGTAAGAGAGCCTGTATCAGGTATTAAGCTTAATGAAACAACTGTTGAGTCGTCTATGGCAGTAGGACAGTTCCAGTTAGTGGCAACAGTACTTCCAGAGGGTGAAGGTGTAAACAGAAATGTAACATGGACATCTTCTGACCCATCAGTAGCAACAGTAGATGAGAACGGTCTTGTAAAGTATGTAAAACCGGGATATTGTACAATCGTATGTAAGACAACAGATAATGCATATATTGCAACATGTAACTTTATCATAAGTATACCAGTTGAAACTATCAAGCTGGATTATACAGATGAAATTATGTCAATAGGCGGCAAGTTAAGAATTACAGCAGAAGTACTGCCAGTAACAGCTTCTAACAGAACAGTTGTATGGGAGTCTTCTAACACTAATGTATGTATAGTCGATTCTAATGGTCTTGTTGAGGCGGTTGGAACAGGCAGCTGTACAATTCTTTGTAAGTCACTTGATGGTAATTACACAGCGATGTGTAATATATATGTAAGGCAGCCTGTAACGCAGATTATTCTTAGTACAACAGACATAACGGTAAGGCAGGGACAGATATTCTGGCTCAGTGCAACTTGTCTTCCTGAGAATGCTGATAATAAGATAATTTCATGGGAAAGCAGGGACGAAAGCGTATGTACAGTAGAAAGCGATGGTAAGGTTACAGCAGTTGGTGCGGGTACAACTTCTATCATAGCAACTAATGTAGATACAGGTCTTACTGCTTACTGTGTTGTTACGGTTACACAGCCGGTAACAGGTATCACACTTAATTCTGATTATCAGGAATTATGGGTAGGTGCCAAGTATGCAATTATTCCTGTCATTGAACCATATGATGCAGAGAATAAGAATGTAACATACCTCTCAAGTGACCCAACAGTAGCAACAGTAGATGAGAATGGTGTTGTTACAGCATTAAAGGGTGGTTCGTGTGTTATTGAGGTAACAACAGAAGTTAATAAGCTGACGGCAGCTTGTACAATCGTGGTCAAGGAATATGTATCATCTATCGAGCTTAGCGAAACAGATAAGTTTATGAACGTAGGTGCTACAGGAACTCTTATAGCAACGGTTGGAACAGATACAGCTACTAATAAGAATATTATATGGTCATCGTCTAACAATGATATATGTTATGTTGACCAGCAGGGTAATATAAGTGCCGACTCGGTAGGTAATGCAGTTATTACAGCAACAGCGGCGGACGGAAGCGGTGTAAGTGCTTCATGTATAATCAGGGTTGTTGATCCTGTAACAAGAATTGATATTGAACCAGATACTGTAAGACTCCTGGTAGGAGATTCAGCTAAGGTTACAGCAGTTATTACACCGGATGATGCGACAGTCAAGGATGTAACATGGACTTCATCTAATGAGGCAATAGCAACAGTAGATGAGTCAGGCGAAATATTCGCACTCAGCACAGGTAAGTGTAAGGTAACAGCTACATCTAAGGATGGCAATAATATAACAGGTACCTGCTGGGTATATGTAACACCAGTTATCAATATATCATCACTTAGAATTAATTCTAAGGAAATATATATGCTGACTGGAAGAGCAAGACAGTTATCAGTTATTGTAAGACCTGTTAATAATACAGACTCTTATGAGTGGTATTCAACAGATACAGGTATTGTACAGGTTGATCAGAATGGTGTTATAACAACAGTTGGTCCTGGTACAGCAGATGTATTTGTAATAAGTAATAACAGCAGTGTTGAAGCCAGCTGTACAGTACATTCACTTGCTATGAGCAGGTCAAACATAACACTTGAGCAGTATGACAGATATACTCTGGATGTTATAGGTGCTACAGATGCGATTACATGGCGAAGCAGTAATCCAAGAGTATGTACGGTTTCTTCTTCGGGTGAGGTTATAGGTAGAAGAGCTGGTACAGCGACAGTTACAGCGGTAGTTAATAACAAGACATTAAGCTGTGTTGTAAGGGTAACTAATATAAGATAATATAATGATACCATGGTCAAAAGGTCTAAAACCATATGAGCTTGCTCATAGGTGGGTGAGGTATCATAGTTGCATTAAAGAAAATGCAGTGTTTTAATGGTTGAATTAATCATTAAGACACTGTATTTTTGATTTAAAGCAATGACGGTTTTTGGGTTTCTTTTCGGGGGTGGGAAATGGCTCTTTGTTTGCCTGATTTATGGTTTACAGTCTGAATAAAGAGAATTATTTACTTTGATTTAGTCAGTCGTATTAGCAATGGATTGCTCAAAATAAAAAGAAACAGCAGCCAACCATCAAGGAAGACTGCTGTTCTTTTTATTTTAATATGAGGGGGAGATAGAAAGAATTAACTTACTATCTGATTATTAGTATAGGCAATATTTGTGTGCAAAGTATGTATATTTTATGAAAGAATAATAAAAACAATAAAATAATAGAGAATAAAGAGAAAAACAGATGGAAAAGTTTAAAACTTTGGTTTGTTAATTTATTGATTATTGAATATCAATATGTTAGAATTTATACGTTAAAATATAAAGGATGGGAATGTCTATATGGGTATGGATGATAAAGAAGAATTGGATGATGAATTAGTTAAATCACTGGAAAGGCTTGTTGAAGAGGAAACCAGTGTAGCTAAAGCATTTGTCGATAACCAGAAAGAGATATCCTCTGAAGGTACTGCTGGCACAACAGCTACGGGGGATGCCGATATGGGAAAGACTAAAGTTATACCTAAAGTTACGCCGGATATGATAACAAAGACAGAAAAAGATATGCAAAAGACAGGCATATATAATTCTGATGAAGTCAGAGCCAGTGTAAGACGTGAGCCGCATAATCCGATAGAAGATACAAATACAGATATATATTCAGATGATAACAGAAACAAAGAAGTAAGAAATGTTTACGATGTTGATAATGCTGTAAGAAAAAATACAGTAAAACCTGCTACAGTAAAGTCAGCGGTTAAAAGTGAGGATGGCAACAGAAGACCTGCTGCAGAGATGAAAGAAAAGGCTGATACAGGTAAAGGTATGGATGCTTCCAAAAAGAGACTTATAATAACAATATCATGTATTGTGGCAGTAATACTGGCGATTGCTGGAGTTACAGCTGGTGTTATTAATCATAATAAAAATAAAGAATCATATAAGTATAATTATGATAAAGGAATGGAAAGTTACAAAAATAATGAATATGATACAGCTATAAAGTATCTTTCCAAAGCTTCAAAGCTTAATGAAGGCAAGAAAAATGCCGAACTTAAGTACACATTGTATGAGTGCTATAAGGAAAAAGATAACACAGATATGCAGATAGAAGTACTTAAGGATATTCTTTCATTTGATGAGAACAATGAGAATGCAATAAAAGTTCTTGCTGCTATATATGAGAAAAAGAAAGATGGAACATCACTTACAGAACTTATTAAGTCGTATAAAGATAAGGATGGCTATAAGTATCTGTCTGATTATATTGTAGAGGAACCAAAGCCTTCAGTTGAGGCTGGTACTTATGATGATGAGCAGAAGCTTCAGTTTGCGGAGAGTTCATCTTCGACAGTATATTATACACTTGATAAGTCAGAGCCTACAAGCAAGAGTACAGCCTATAGTGGAAGTGCTATTGATATAAAGAAAGGAACTACGACTGTAAAAGCAGTTGCAGTGAACTCAATAGGGGTATATAGTAATATTGTTGAACTTGTGTATACAGTTGATTATAAGAAGCCGTCAGCACCTTCTGTAAGTCCGGAGTCTGGAACTTATTCACAGGGACAGCAGGTTACGGTAAGCAATATTCCAGCTGGAAGCAATGCTTATTATACACTTGATGGTTCTACACCAACTGTTAATTCAGAGATGTATACAGAACCGTTTGATATTCCTACGGGTAATAATGTTATATCAGTTATTATAGTTGATGCGCATAACCAGACAAGTACAGTGGTTAAGCGTAATTATGTAGTTAATAAGGCGAAAACATTTTCATATAATGAATGCCTTGACATATTAAAGGAAAAACTTATAACGGATGGCGTGCTTAAGTCAGATGGCAGCACAACTAAGGAGGGTAATGAAGTAACGTTCGTATACCAGCCTAAAACGACAGTCGACTCAGTTGAAATGTATATTGTAAGATTTGATGTCACAGAGAATTCCAAGACGACAACAAAAGGATACTACGGTATAGGTATTAAGGATGGAACCTGTTATAAGGTTACAAAAGAAGATGGCTCATATAGTGCGAGCGAATATTAATAAGTTTTGATGTGTGATTAGCACTTCAGATAATATAACACTGAAAGGGGTATTATAATGTACAAGATTCTTAAGGCTGAAAAATTAGCAGAAAAGATTTTTCTTATGGATGTTGAAGCACCTAGAGTTGCTAAACACTGTGAACCTGGCCAGTTCATTATTGTAAAAATGGATGAAAAGGGTGAAAGAATTCCTCTTACAATCTGTGATTATGACAGAGAGGCTGGAACAATTACTATTGTATTCCAGATTGTCGGAGCATCAACAGAAAAGATGTCACATCTTGAGGCTGGGGATGCATTTAGTGATTTTGTAGGACCTTTAGGATGCCCTTCAGAATTAATTCATGAAGATATCGAAGAATTAAAGAAGCAGAAAATAGTATTCATAGCAGGTGGTGTTGGTACAGCTCCTGTATATCCACAGGTTAAGTGGCTTCACGAGCATGGGGTTGATGTGGATGTTATCGTTGGTGCAAAGAACAAGGACCTTATCCTTCTTGAGGATGAGATGAAGGCGGTAGCTGGTAATCTTTACATAACAACTGATGATGGAAGCTATGTAAGAAAAGGTATGGGTACAGATGTACTTAAGGACCTTTATGCACAGGGTAAGAGGTATGATAAGTGTATAGCAATCGGACCATTGATTATGATGAAGTTCGTCTGTCTTTTAACAAAGGAATTAGGTATTCCTACAGTAGTTAGTATGAATCCTATTATGGTTGATGGAACAGGAATGTGTGGAGCATGTAGACTTCAGGTTGGTGATGAGATTAAGTTCGCCTGCGTTGACGGACCAGAGTTTGATGGTCATCTTGTAGACTTTGACCAGGCTATGAAGCGTCAGCAGACATACAAGACAGAAGAGGGCAGAGCTATGCTTGCTGCACTTGAAGGCGACACTCACCACGGTGGATGTGGCAACTGCAATTAAAGCTTACTGTGACAATTAATCGATGGAAAAGAGGTATATATAATGGATGTTATGAAGAAAGTTCCTGTAAGGGAACAGGCTCCAGATGTAAGAAACAAGAATTTTGATGAAGTTTGCCTTGGTTATAATGCAGAAGAGGCACAGGAAGAAGCAACACGTTGTCTTAATTGTAAGAATGCAAGATGCGTTCAGGGGTGTCCAGTATCAATCAATATTCCTGAATTCATTCACAATGTAAAAGAAGGCAATTTTGAAGAAGCATATAAGGTTATTGGAAAGTCTTCAGCACTTCCAGCAGTATGTGGCCGTGTATGTCCACAGGAAACACAGTGCGAGGGTCAGTGTATAAGAGGTATTAAGGGCGAAGCCGTATCTATCGGTAAGCTTGAAAGATTCGTAGCTGACTGGGCAAGAGAGAACAATGTAGCACCAGAGATGCCAACAGAAAAGAAGGGCAAGAAGGTAGCTGTTATAGGTTCAGGTCCTTCAGGACTTACATGTGCAGGTGACCTTGCAAAGATGGGTTATGAAGTTACTATATTTGAAGCACTTCATGAACCAGGCGGAGTATTAGTATATGGTATTCCAGAATTCCGTCTTCCTAAGAAGACAGTTGTTGCATCAGAAGTAGAAAATGTTAAAAAGCTTGGCGTTAAGATTGAAACAAACGTAGTTATTGGTAAGTCTATGACTATTGACCAGCTTCTTAACGAAGAAGGATTTGATGCAGTATTTATCGGTTCAGGTGCAGGTCTTCCTAGATTTATGGGTATCCCTGGTGAAAATGCTAACGAAGTATTCTCAGCTAATGAGTACCTTACAAGAAGTAACCTTATGAAGGCATTCAGGGAAGATTATGACACACCTATTGCTAAGTTTAAGAAAGTTGCCGTAGTTGGTGGCGGTAACGTTGCTATGGATGCAGCAAGAACAGCTTTAAGACTTGGTGCAGAGGTACATATTGTATACAGAAGAAGTGAGGAAGAGCTTCCGGCAAGAGCTGAAGAAGTACATCACGCTAAGGAAGAGGGTATCATATTTGACCTTCTTACTAACCCTACAGAAGTTCTTACAGATGAGAAGGGTAATGTTACAGGTATTAAGTGTGTAAAGATGGAACTTGGCGAACCAGATGCTTCTGGAAGAAGAAAGCCAGTTGAGATACCAGGTTCGGAGTTCGTTATGGACCTTGATGCAGTTATTATGTCACTTGGTACATCACCTAACCCACTTATCTCATCAACAACTAAGGGCCTTGAGATAAATAAGAGAAAGTGTATCGTTGCAGAAGAAGAAAATGGACAGACATCTAAGGAAGCTGTATATGCAGGTGGAGATGCTGTTACAGGTGCTGCAACAGTTATCCTTGCTATGGGAGCTGGTAAGGCTGCTGCTAAGGGTATTGATGAGTATCTTTCAAGTAAGTAATATATTAAGGAATATTCAAGGATTATATCAACAGTTCTGATATAGTTTTGATATGAAATATGATTTAGACAGGTTCTGAATGCTACTCAGATAAGTAGAGTTTAGAACCTGTTTTAATTATTTTTTGTTATAAGATGGATGATGAGATAAAACTATTCTGAATTTTATTTGAGGAGAGGTTTGGAAAACTGATATTTTGTCCTATAACCAGATATTTTTAAAGGTACTTAATACTATGAAAGACAGCAATAAGGCTTGAGAGTTGTTTGGGGAACAATACGAAAGGAACACTTGAAAGTTGACTGAAGTATTATTCCTGAAACGACTCTCAATACTTATTGCGTCCGTTTGTCATCTATTCAAATAAAGCATCTATATACTTATCCGCCACTGTATCAGCAAGATTATCCTCAGTTTCCGGGAACTGCTTTAAAATAGCTGACTTTATGTAATCACTTCTGTTAAAGTACTTCATTTCTTCAGCTATATCATTATTGTAAGAACTTTCAATATCATCCCTGCTTACATTTTCATTTAACCATGCTAATATTGTATCAGTGTCTTTGTTTTCGATAGCAGCTTTATTCTTGATGTTCTTAGAGTACTTCAAAGACCAGAAACCGATAGCTATGAAACCTGCAAATAGAAGTCCGAGTACAATATTAATAAGTATGAAGTTAGAGCTTCCTTTAACAACGAACTTAAGTATACCTAAGTCGTTTAATATAAGTATGATTATTCCGGCTGCACCACATACGAAAAATGTTATGGCAGAGGAAAGATTATCTTTGTACTTATCTTCGCTGTTTTCATACATATTGGCAGAGTGCATAAGAAGTTCATTGCCTTCTGATTCGTTGCTGCCTAGTTCATTCATTTCTGAGATACTGCTTTGAATGCCTTCTACATTCTTTAAATCATCTTCTTTTAGAACATTCTCATCATCAGAATATGTATTCTGTTCATTCATATAATAAGCCTCCTTGTTACAGAATGTAAAATAAAACGCAGAATGTGCTGCTTTACTTACATCTGTTAAATCAATATATGATATTTCGGGAATATTAATGTATAAAGTATTTTACTGCCCGATTGATTTATTATAAAATATAAATGTGAAAAATTAAAGAACAAAGGAAGGTTATCAATACAGTTATGAGTAAAATGTTAATAGTAACGGGTGGGCATCTGGATATTGACTGGGCGAAAGAGTGGCTTTCTGACAAAAAGTTTGACTATTGTATAGCGGCGGACAGTGGGCTTGCTTATGCAGACAGGCTAGGACTTAAGATAGATTTTCTTCTTGGCGACTATGATTCTGTAGATGCAAATGTACTTGAAAGATATAAAAAGCAGGTCGACTTTAAAGTGTATCCTAAGGAAAAGGATTATACAGACACACATCTTGCAATAATAACGGCAGTTAAAAAGGGCGCAACAGATATATATATTCTTGGCGCAACTGGAAACAGAATGGACCATACACTTACAAATATAGGAAATATGAAAGCAGCATTTGACTGTGGCGTGGACTGCCATATCATAGATGAGAATAATTATATGTATCTTATAAGTGAGAAGACAGGAACACATGTAATAGGAAGAGATACGCAGTATGGCAGGTATGTTTCGCTGGTGCCTATGAGCGAGGAAGTGGTTGTAACGCTTAAAGGGTTTAAGTATACACTTAATGAATATTGTCTAAAGCAGGGACTTAGTATCTGCCAGAGTAATGAGGTGGCAGAGGATGAGGCTGAGATTATAATTCATAAGGGTCTGGCGGTTATATTTGAGACAAGAGATTAATCTGACAGGAATTCTGTGCAAATTTAATGAAAAATACTTGTGAAACATTAAAATACACGTGGAATAGTACAATTATTTACTTGAAATTAATGGCAGATTGTTATAAAATAAACAATAGTTGTTTGCACTAAGCAATATATATTAAAGAGGAGGTCTCGGTAATGAGTAATACTACACAGGCTTTATCAAGAATTGAAGCTATTCTTGATGACAGCAGTTTTGTTGAAATCGGAGCCGCAGTTACAGCTAGAGCTACAGATTTTAACATGCAGGAAAAGAAAGCTCCATCTGATGGTGTAATAACAGGTTATGGAGTGGTTAATGGAAATCTTGTGTATGTATATAGCCAGGATGCTGCCGTATTAGGTGGTACTATTGGTGAAATGCATGCTAAGAAGATTGCCAGCCTTTACGAGAAGGCAATGAAAATGGGAGCTCCTGTGATAGGTCTGATTGACTGCGCAGGTTTAAGACTTCAGGAAGCAACAGATGCACTTAATGGTTTCGGTGAAATCTACAAGAATATGTCACTTGCTTCAGGAATTATTCCACAGATTACAGCCGTATATGGTGAATGTGGCGGAGGTCTTGCCGTACTTGCAGAACTTTCAGATTTCGTGTTCGTTGAAGAAAAGAAGGCTAAGTTATTTGTTAACAGTCCTAACGCATTAGATGGCAACTATGAATCAAAGCTTGACACATCAAGTGCTAAGTTTATGGCAGAAGCAGGTGTTGCAGACTTTGCTGGTGATGAGGAAACTATCGCAAACGGAGTAAGACAGCTTGTATCTATGCTTCCTTCTAATAACACAGAAGGTACAGTATGCACAGATAATCAGGATGACCTTAACAGAGTATGCGCTGATATGGCAGCAGAGATAGCTGACCCAGCACTCGCTCTTACAGATATTTCAGATGATGGAGTATTCGTTGAAACAAAGGCAGAATATGCCAAGGAAATGGTTACCGGATTTATTCTTGTTGACGGAGTTACAGTTGGTGCAGTAGCTAACAGAACAGCTCTTTATGATGAGAATGGTGAAAAGGCAGAAGAATTCGCACCAGTACTTACAACAGCAGGTGCTTACAAGGCTGCTGAGTTTGTTACATTCTGTAATGCATTTGAAATTCCAGTTCTTACACTTACTAACATCAAGGGTTTTGAGGCTACAGTTAAGTCAGAAAGAACTATTGCAAAGGCATCTGCAAAGCTTGTATATGCATTTGCAAATGCAGATGTACCTAAGGTTAATGTTATCACAGGCGAAGCATATGGCAGTGCTTATGTAGCTATGAACTCTAAGTCAATAGGTGCGGATATGGTATATGCATGGCCACAGGCTAGTATCGGTATGATGGATGCTTCATCAGCAGCTAAGATTATGTACGCTGATGATATTGCAGCTTCTAAGGATGCTGCAGCAACAATCAACGAAAAGGCAGCAGAATATGCAGCTTTACAGTCAAGTGTTGACCAGGCAGCAGCAAGAGGATATGTTGATACTATTATCAATCCAGAAGATACGAGAAAGTACGTTATAGCAGCATTTGAGATGTTATTTGATAAAAGAGAGGTTCGTGCAGATAAGAAGCATGGTACAGTATAATAAAGAGGTGATAATATGAAGAAAGTTAATATTAAAAAGTTCTTAGTGTTATTTTCACTGCTTGTATGTGTATTCTGCATGACAGCCTGCGATTCATCTAATGGTACTATATCAACAGCAAGCGCAAAGCTGGAACATAAGAATATGATTATTCAGGTGTATCAGTCATATTTAACAGACTGGACAACTGATATGATTACATATCTTGATGCAAATGATTCTGACAAGATAACATCAGATGCAGAGTCAGCTTACCCACTTGCACTTGTTAATGGCAAACAGTACATTATAGACCAGAATGGTCTTACAGCAAAGACTATAGGTTTCTATAACAGCTGGAACAGTACAAGAGGTGAGTTAGGTGCTCTTGAGAGCATTGGAAATATTAACATAGCAGTTAATAAGGACACTGGAAAGTTATGTACTATAACAGTTGATGCAGCATACGAGAAGAATAGCAAGGTATCATTTGAATTCGTAATCAATGATGACTTTACACTTGAAAATGGTGCTATCAATCCAACATATACTACAGGCCAGAAGATGACTAAGGCAGTTATGAATACAATTATCGGTATGGGTACAGTATTTATCGTACTTATATTCATTTCATTCATAATTGGTCTGTTTAAGTATATAAGTGTTTTTGAGAATAAGAGCAAAGCTAAGAATGAAGCATCAACAGATGCTCAGGGTGTTAATAATGCAATAGCACAGATAGTTTCTAATGAGGAACAGGAAGAAGAGGTAGATGACCTTGAACTTATTGCTGTTATAACAGCAGCTATTGCAGCATCAGAGAATACATCTACAGACGGACTTGTTGTTCGTTCAATCAGAAAGGTTAATAGCAGGAGGAAATAATTATGAAGAATTATACAATAACAGTTAATGGTAATGTATATGATGTTACTGTAGAAGAAGGAACAGGAAGCAGCGCACCTGCAAAGGCAGCAACACCTAAGGCAGCACCAAAGGCAGCAGCACCAACAGGTGCACAGGGCGCAGTTAAGGTTAATGCACCTATGCCAGGTAAGATCCTTAAGGTTAATGCAGCAGCAGGCGCAGCAGTAAAGAAGGGTGACGTGTTAGTTGTCCTTGAAGCTATGAAGATGGAGAATGAAATCTGTGCACCACAGGATGGTACAGTTGCAACAGTTGAATGTGCAGCAGGTGATTCTGTAGAGTCAGGTAAAGTATTAGTTTCTATGAACTAATTGTTATATCAATTAGATGTGTAGAGATAATATACGGAGGTAAAAAATGGAATATATTTTATCAACATTGGGAAACCTCGTACACCAGACAGCATTCTTTAACCTCACATGGGGTAACTATCTGATGGTTCTGGTTGCACTGTTTTTCATGTATTTAGCGATTAAAAAAGAATATGAACCTCTGCTTTTAGTACCTATTTCTTTTGGTATGTTACTTGTTAATCTTTTCCCTGATATAATGTTATCTATTGAAGATTCAAGTAACGGAGTAGGTGGTTTATTACATTACTTTTATTTATTAGATGAATGGAGTATTCTTCCATCACTTATTTTCCTTGGAGTTGGTGCAATGACAGACTTCGGTCCTCTTATTGCCAACCCTAAGAGCTTCCTTTTAGGAGCTGCTGCACAGTTTGGTATATTTGCAGCATATATAATGGCTATATTTATGGGATTCCCAGATAAGGCAGCCGCAGCTATATCTATTATCGGTGGAGCTGATGGCCCTACATCAATCTTCCTTGCAGGTAAGCTTGGTCAGACTAGGTATATGGGACCTATTGCGGTTGCAGCATATTCATATATGTCTTTAGTACCTATTATACAGCCACCTATTATGAAGCTGTTAACTACTCAGAAGGAAAGAGAAGTCAAGATGGAACAGTTAAGACCTGTATCTAAGCTTGAAAAGATTCTTTTCCCTATTGTAGTTACAATAGTTGTTGTACTTATTCTTCCAACAACAGCACCACTTGTAGGTATGCTTATGCTTGGTAACTTATTCAGAGAATCAGGTGTTGTTAAGCAGCTTACAGAAACAGCATCTAATGCACTTATGTATATCGTAGTTATTATACTTGGTACATCAGTAGGTGCTACAACAAGTGCAGAAGCATTCCTTAATCTTGATACTTTAAAGATTGTTGCACTTGGTCTTATTGCTTTCTGCTTTGGTACAGCAGCTGGTGTTGTATTTGGTAAGATTATGTGTAAAGTTACACATGGTAAGGTTAATCCACTTATCGGTTCAGCAGGTGTATCTGCGGTTCCTATGGCAGCCAGAGTTTCACAGAAGGTTGGTTCTGAGGCAGATCCTTCTAACTTCCTTCTGATGCATGCTATGGGTCCTAATGTTGCCGGTGTTATTGGTACAGCGGTTGCAGCTGGTACATTTATGGCGATGTTTGGTGTCATGTAAATTGAATTAAGAAGCTCTAAGTCTGCAAAATACGCAGACTAAGACCTTCTAAATTCATTAGAAGTTGCAATTGCAACTTCCAAAGGGTTAAAGCTACTTGCAGAATATGTGGGCTAAGACCCTCTCATAATCAATTTATTACTTTATATATAGAAATATATAGGAGGAGTTTAAGATGGCAGATCAGGTTAAGAAACCATTAAAGATAACTGAAACTGTATTAAGAGATGCTCATCAGTCACTTATTGCTACTAGAATGACTACAGAGCAGATGCTTCCAATCATAGACAAGATGGATAAGGTTGGTTATCATTCAGTTGAGTGCTGGGGCGGTGCTACATTTGATGCATCACTTCGTTTCCTTAAGGAAGACCCTTGGGAAAGACTTCGTAAGTTAAGAGATGGTTTTAAGAATACAAAGTTACAGATGTTATTCAGAGGACAGAATATCCTCGGATACAATCATTATGCAGATGACGTTGTAGAATATTTCGTACAGAAGTCTATTGCTAATGGTATTGATATAATCAGAATATTTGACTGTTTCAATGATTTAAGAAATCTTAAGTCATCAGTTGAGGCAGTTAAGCTTGTTAAGAAGGAAAATCCTAATGCTCACGCACAGATAGCACTTTGCTATACACTTGGTGATGCATATACTCTTGACTACTGGAAAGAAACAGCTAAGAGAATTGAGGATATGGGTGCAGATTCTATCTGTATCAAGGATATGGCAGGTTTACTTGTTCCTGCTAAGGCTACAGAGCTTGTACAGGCATTAAAGGAAGGTTCTTCACTTCCTATCCAGATGCATACACACTATACATCGGGTGTTGCTTCAATGACATATATGAAGGCTGTTGAAGCTGGTGCAGATATCATTGATACAGCTATGTCACCATTCTCAATGGGAACATCACAGCCAGCTACAGAGGTTATGGTAGAGGCGTTTAAGGGTACAGAGTACGATACAGGTCTTGACCAGAACCTTCTTGCTGAAATAGCTGCTTACTTTCAGCCAATGAGAGAAGAAGCATTAAAGTCAGGTCTTATGAATACTAAGGTTCTTGGTGTTAATATCAAGACATTATTATATCAGGTACCTGGTGGTATGCTTTCTAACCTTGTATCACAGCTTAAGGAAGCTGGTGCAGAAGATAAGTATCAGGCAGTTCTTGAGGAAATTCCTAAGGTTCGTAAGGACTTTGGTGAACCACCTCTTGTTACACCATCATCACAGATTGTTGGTACACAGGCTGTTCTTAATGTATTACAGGGTGAGCGTTATAAGATGATTACTAAGGAATCTAAGAAGGTTCTTATGGGTGAGTTTGGACAGACAATCAAGCCATTCAACCCAGAAGTACAGAAGAAGGCTATAGGTGATGCTACACCTATCACATGCCGTCCAGCAGACCTTATCGAGCCACAGCTTGAGAAGTTCAAGAATGACCCAGTTGTACAGCAGTACAAGCAGCAGGATGAGGATGTGCTTTCATATGCATTATTCCCAGCAGTTGCAACTGAGTTCTTCAAGTACAGAGAAGCACAGCAGAAGAAGGTTGACCCTGCTAAGGCTGATACAGCTAATAAGGCATATCCAGTTTAATAACATAACTGGTCTTGATATTGATAAATAATTATGAGATGATTATTATGTATTGTATAATATATAATAATCATCTCATTTTGATATAATGAGCGCAAAAAAGATGTGCGTTGCATTAAAGACCGTAATGTTATAACAGCTTGAACGTATAAAAGAAGATTAGGAGGATACATATATGCCAAATATTAACTGGAATGCAAATGATTATAAAAATGGTTTTTCTTTCGTGCCGGAGTATGGAGAGTCGGTTATTAATCTTATAACGAAGGACAAAGGCAGCCGTGTTATTGACCTTGGCTGCGGTAATGGCATGCTTACTGATAAGCTTGCAGAAAAAGGCTATGATGTAACAGGAATAGATGATTCGGTTGATATGCTTGAGCTTGCCAGAAAGGAATATCCCGATTATACCTTTGTTAAAGGCAACGCTGTTGATTTCAAGCTTAATGAAAAGGCAGATGTTATATTTTCTAATGCAGTATTTCACTGGATAGATGAAGAAAAACAGCAGGCTATGTTAAACAACGTATATGATAATCTTAAAGAGGGCGGAGAGCTTGTGTGCGAATTCGGAGGATATGGCTGCGCAGAGTCGGTTCACAGTACGCTTGAAAATGTATTTGCAGAGCATCACTTAAAGTATAAGAGAGTATTCTACTTCCCAACTATCGGTCAGTATGCACCTTTGCTTGAAAAAGCAGGTTTCAGGGTAGAATATGCTGTATTATTTGACAGACCTACAAAGCAGGTGGGTGATAATGGACTTGCCAACTGGATTAATATGTTTGTAAAGAAGCCTTTTGAAGGTGTAAATGAAGACATAAAGCAGGAAATAATAGAAGAAACTGTAGAAAAGTTAAGAGCGAAGCTTTATATAGAGGACTGCTGGATAGTGGATTATGTGAGGATAAGATTTAGAGCTGTAAAATAGTTATGATAAATTCATATGAGTTATTTATTAAATAATGCATAAAGGCTAATCAAGTTAACATAATGAAGCTTACATTAAAATGGCAGTTGACATATGGGCTGTCAAAAAGTAATATTAAATAAGTGTTTGCGTGCACTAATTAGATAAAATATATAGTTAAAATATATAAAATGGAGGAATGATATGAGAATAGGTATTATCGGATATGGTAACTTAGGCAGAGGTGTGGAATGTGCTATTAAGCAGAATGAAGATATGGAGTTGGTAGCAGTATTTACAAGACGTTCACCAGAAAGTGTTTCTATATTAACTAAGGGAGCTGTAGTTTGCTCAGTAGAAGATATAGAGCAGTGGAAGGATAAGATAGACGTAATGATTCTTTGCGGTGGAAGTGCTACTGATTTACCAGTTCAGACACCAAAGTTTGCAGAAATGTTTAATGTTGTTGACAGCTTTGACACACATGCAAGAATTCCAGAACATTTTGACAATGTTGATGCAGCAGCCAAGAAGAGCGGACATATCGGAATTATCTCAGTAGGCTGGGACCCAGGAATGTTTTCATTAAACCGTATGTATGCCAATGCTATATTACCAGATGGCAGGGATTATACATTCTGGGGCAAGGGTGTAAGTCAGGGACATTCAGATGCTATCAGACGTGTTGAAGGCGTTAAGGATGGCAAGCAGTACACAATTCCTGTAGAGTCAGCATTAGAGGCAGTAAGAAATGGTGAAAATCCAGAACTTACAACAAGACAGAAGCATACAAGAGAGTGTTTCGTTGTACTCGAAGAGGGCGCAGATGCCGCAAAGGTTGAGGAAACAATCAAGAATATGCCTAATTACTTTGCTGATTATGATACAACAGTACATTTTATAAGCGAAGAAGAATTAAAGAAAAACCACAGTGGAATTCCACACGGCGGTTTTGTTATCCGTACAGGAAAGACAGGCTGGAATAAGGAAAACAGCCACGTTATAGAATATAGCTTAAAGCTTGATTCTAATCCTGAATTTACATCATGTGTAATCGTGGCATATGCAAGGGCAGCTTACCGTCTTTATAAGGAAGGACAGAGCGGCTGCAAGACAGTATTTGATATTGCGCCAGCATACCTTAGCGCTAAGGACGGAGCAGAGCTTAGAAAGAACCTTCTGTAATTGGGTTCTTATGCAAAATGTGTATAAGTAATGAACTGCGCTGGAGAAAAGAATAATAAAGAGAGAATACCTCGTAGGCAGTAGTCAGGGATGGAATTCATTAGTCCCTGTCATCATAATAAAATAAAAGAAATTCTGCTATGACATAATGTTTTTGGGTGACCAACATTATGTTGTAGCGGAATAATGGAGTATGTTTAGATGATTAAGTTAGAAAGATATGAGGTCATGAACTTTGAAAATGCTATGAGAGGTGCAAGAAACCCTCTTAATAGCTGGGCAAGAATGGACAGCAAAACAGAGAATGGTGTATTTACATTTGGCCCTAATGACTTAGACCTTGCCAAAAGACTTTGCAGGGCGGGTTCAGACCACAGAAAGTTTATAAGACAGATATTTGTAACAGTTGATATAACTGCACCAATATATTGGTGGAAAGAATATGACACATATAAGGTTGGAACAGTTGCCAACTCAACAAGTACAATGCACAAAATTCACAGCAAGCCATTTGAAATGAGTGACTTCAGTGTTGACCATTGTACAGATGCTGCACTTGATATGATGCAGAAGAATATTGACTTTTTAGAGGGTGTCCGCAGGGAGTTCGTTGAAACTAAGGACAAGAACCTCTGGTACAGCCTTATCCAGCTTCTTCCTGAAAGCTATAACCAGATGAGAACATGTACATTTAATTATGAAAATCTTGCAGGAATGTACTATTCAAGAAGAAACCATAAGCTCGCCGAATGGCATACATTCTGCGACTGGGCTTTGGGATTACCTTATTTTAAGGAACTTCTTGTTCAGGAAGAAACTGAATAATATTAGGGCAGTTGAAAGGATATAGATGAGCAGTGTTATAATAATAGGTGGTGGCGCTGCCGGAATGATGGCTGCCATTATGGCGGCAAGAAACGGGCATAGTGTTACACTTATGGAAAAGAACGAAAAGCTTGGAAAGAAGCTTTTTATAACGGGTAAAGGCAGATGTAACTTTACCAATGCAGGTGATGAAGAGGATATAAGACAGAGTGTTGTAACTAATCCTAAGTTTATGTACAGCGCATTTAAAGGATTTTCAAACTATGATGTTATGGGTTTCTTTGATGAACTTGGACTTAAGTTTAAGATAGAAAGAGGCAACCGATGTTTTCCAGAGTCTGACCATTCCTCAGACGTCATATCAGCACTTGCAAGGGAAATGCGTAAGCTTAAGGTCAATGTCCTGCTTAACACAGAAGTTCTTGAGGTGCTGACAGAAGAGCCAGAGGATGGCGTTAAGAGGTTTAGCGGTGTTAAGTACAGGGAACTGTCTTCTGATAAGAAACAGACATTGAAAGCTGATAACTGCATAATCGCCACAGGTGGTAATTCATATTCAAGTACGGGTTCGACAGGTGACGGCTACAGATTTGCAAAGAGCCTGTCACATACGGTTACTCCGGTTATTCCGGCGCTTGTTCCACTTACGATAAGGGAAGAGTGGGCTTCTGAGCTTATGGGTCTTAGTCTTAAGAACATATCTATAAGCATAAAAGATAATAAAAAGGAAGTATACAGTGACTTTGGCGAAATGCTTTTTACACATTTCGGTGTGAGCGGTCCTGTTATTCTTAGTGGTAGCAGCTATACGACAGCAATATTAAGAAAAAGACCGCTTAAGCTTATAGTTGACTTAAAGCCGGCATTGTCAGAAGAGCAGCTTGATGAGAGAATATTAAGGGACTTCTCGGAAGAAAAGAACAAGGCATACCGCAATTCACTTGATAAGCTGCTTCCTAAGAAGCTGATACCTGTAATAGTAAGGCTTAGTGATATTAATAAAGATAAAAAGGTCAATGAGATAACAAAGCAGGAAAGATTAAGACTTGTTCATCTTATCAAAAATCTTGAAATGATAATCACAGGAACAAGGGGCTTTAATGAAGCGATTATCACACAGGGCGGTGTCAATGTGAAGGAGATTAATCCGTCAACTATGGAGTCAAAGGTTGTAAAAGGTGTGTACTTTGCAGGTGAGGTGCTTGATGTTGATGCTGTTACAGGTGGTTTTAATCTTCAGGTGGCGTGGTCAAGTGCTTATGCGGCGGCAACACACATTTTCTGATATAATACATAATAATGCAAATGCATAAAAATATTTTACTAATAAAGATAAAAGCAGAAAATTAAAAGCAAATATAGAAGTGGAGAATGGTTATGGCATATTCAGTAGCAATAGATGGACCAGCAGGAGCTGGAAAAAGTACAATAGCAAAGCTCATTTCCAAGGAAATGGGATATATATATGTAGATACAGGCGCTATGTATAGGGCGATGGCAGTATATTTCAGTAAGAATAAGGTTAATCCTGAGGATGAGAGTGCTATCAATGAGGCTGTCAAAAATGTTGATATAAAGATAGAATATCAGAATGGTGAACAGCAGGTAATCCTTAACGGTGAAAATGTTACAGGGCTTTTAAGAACAGAAGAAACAGGCAATATGGCATCTAAGACTTCTAAGTATAAGGAAGTAAGAAGCAAGCTTGTAGAGCTTCAGAGAGAGCTTGCAAAGACTACTGACGTGGTTATGGACGGAAGAGATATAGGAACAACAGTGCTTCCAGATGCATTTGTTAAAATATATCTTACAGCAAGTTCAGATGCAAGGGCTAAAAGAAGATATGATGAACTTGTGGCTAAGGGTGAGCAGTGTGACTTATCAGCTATAAAGGAAGATATTGAAAAGAGAGATTATCAGGATATGCACAGGGAAATATCACCTCTTAAGCAGGCAGAAGATGCAGTGCTGCTTGATACATCTGATATGAATATAGAGCAGGTTGTTGCAGCTATGAGGGATATTATCGATAATGCTGTAAAGAACAAGTAATATTATCAATAGAAGTGTCAGAAGATACAGAGTGCAGAATTAAAGGTAATAAATATGGCAGAAAAAAAAGTTATCCTTGCTAAGTCAGCAGGTTTTTGTTTTGGTGTTCACAGAGCTGTTGATACAGTGTATGAACGAACAGATAAGAAAAATGTATACACGTATGGACCTATCATTCACAACGAAGAGGTTGTAAAGGACCTTGAGAGCAAAGGTGTTAAGGCTATATCGGATATCTCTGATATTGATACTGGCGTTGATGGTAATGCTACAGTTATTATAAGGTCTCACGGGGTATCAAAGAGTGTATACGACAGTATCAGAAGTAAGAATTATGAGATAGTTGATGCAACATGTCCATTTGTATTAAAAATTCATCGTATAGTAGAAGAAGAAAGTGCTAAAGGAAAGCAGATAATTATAATCGGCAATGAAAAGCATCCGGAAGTTGATGGCATAATGGGATGGTCACATAGTCCCGTTATGGTGGTCGATTCAGTAGAAAAAGCTGAGGAATTACAGGTTGATGGACAAAAAGAGGTAATAATTGTATCCCAGACGACATTTAATTACAATAAATTTAAAGAATTAGTTGAAATTATAGGGAAAAAGGGTTACAATGTTACTATTAAAAATACTATTTGTAATGCCACAGAGGAACGTCAGACCGAGGCAAGACATATTGCACACAAAGTTGATGCAATGATTGTCATCGGTGACAAGAGTAGTTCTAATACAAGAAAACTGTATGAGATTTGTAAAGGCGAATGTGAGAATACATTTTACATTCAAACTCTAAAAGATCTGGACTTACATAGTCTGGATTCGGTAAACAGCATAGGTATTACAGCTGGGGCATCTACCCCGAACAATATCATTGAGGAGGTTTATACTAATGTCAGAGAATTTTGCAGAGATGTTAGCTAACGAAGAGTGGAAGGAAATTCATACAGGAGAAGTTGTTGATGGCACTGTTATAGCAGTTAAAGAAGACCAGATTGTCCTTAACATAGGCTATAAGGCTGATGGTATTATCACAAGAAGTGAATATTCATCACAGCCAGGACTTGATCTTACAACAGTTGTTTCTGTTGGTGATGAGATGAAGGCCAAGGTTCTTAAGCTTAACGATGGCGAAGGTCAGGTACTTCTTACATATAGAAAGCTTGTTGCCGATAACGGAAGCAAGAAGCTTGAAGAAGCATTTAATAACAATGAACCTGTAACAGCAACAGTAACAAGAGTTATCAAGGGTGGTCTTGAAGTTGTTGTTGATGAAACAAGAGTATTTATTCCAGCAAGCCTTGTTTCAGATTCTTATGTAAAGGATTTCTCAGATTACGCTGGCAAGGAAGTAACATTTGTATTAACAGAATACGACCCAAAGAACAGAAAAGTTATCGGTGACTGCAAGCAGCTCATCGTTGCAGCTAAGAAGGCTGCACAGGAAGAACTTCTTTCTAAGATTAAGGAAGGAGATACAATCGAAGGTACAGTTAAGAATGTAACAGACTTTGGTGCATTTATCGATCTTGGTGGAGTTGATGGACTTCTTCACATCTCAGAGATGTCTTGGGGAAGAACAGAGAATCCTAAGAAGGTATACAAGGTTGGCGACTCAGTTAAATGTTTCATCAAGGAAATCAATGGCGATAAGATTGCACTTTCAGTTAAGTATCCAGACCAGAATCCTTGGAATGATGCATCTACAAAGTATGCTATAGGTAATGTTGTTACTGGTAAGGTAGCAAGAATGACAGACTTTGGTGCTTTCGTTCAGCTTGAAGATGGTATTGATGCATTACTTCATGTATCTCAGATATCAAGAGAACACATCAACAAGCCAGAAGATGTATTAAAGATTGGCCAGGAAGTTACAGCTAAGGTTGTTGACCTTAACGAAGCTGAGAAGAAGATTAGCTTAAGCATGAAGGCTTTATTAGATGACTCAGCAGAGCAGGAAGAAGCTCAGACAGAGGAATAATAATTAAATAAAACCAATATTGGAAACCTGATGTGAAAACATCAGGTTTCTTTGATATGTGGCTTTTTGGCAAAAACGTGGGGAAATGTTAAGTTGTTGATAGCAAAATTTTGTTTTGAAGTGTAGTAATGATGAATTAAATATATCTTTTGAGGGTGAGGTAAGTGCGTCCTTTTCTTGTTTCACTTTCATCCCCAACATATATGAACTTTCCAGTGCCACGGATTACAAGAATATCATCTGGTTTTAAGTGAGCACTATTATTTTCTATACACTGCCCATTTACATATATTTTCTTAGAGGAGAACAGCTCGTTGGAATTACTTCTTGAAAGCTTTGTTATGGAGGCGACAACAGCATCTATACGGGGAGAAGCTGCTATTATACGTATATCCTCAAGCTCAGGCTTTAAGGCAGGAACATCCTCTTCACAGACAGAACAGTGGATATGGGTGTGTCTTATAGTATCAAGATTATCGCATATATAGTCAGCTATATGTGATATGCAGAATATATACGCATCAGAATCTTTTATTATGATATCACCTATGAGCTCACGTTCAATGCCAAGGTTCATAAGTGCACCAAGATAATCACGATGTTCAAGCTTCTCGGCAAACTTAACAGAAAGAGGGCTTATCTTTAATGTAGTTATGGGATAACCGGCATCATAGCCATAGTCCTCAGGCGAGCCAAAGCGGATAAGCTGGCGTTCGCATACAGAATTGCCGCCATATATATCATAACGTATAAAAGATAATTCCTTTTTAAATGAGGTGACAACTGCCAGTTCGCTTATACTAAGAAAATTTGTGTAGGTATATATGTTGTGGTGAAATGCCTGATTAGCGGTATCAAGCACTTTTCGTTTTAATAATTCATCTTCATTCATATGTGTGGTATCCTTTCGGGAGTATTTTAAGTATTATTATAAGATGTTGGGGTCAAAAGCCCCCAACTATGATACCTATGAATTGTTCCGTGCTGCGCACTCTCACAATTCTCCCCAATATTCGCATATCGTGGGACTATCATCCCACTTTTATGCTCATATTGGGGC